>Ga0302320_10001551_pt1 | contig 55024 bp, 49 predicted proteins | sample Bog_T0_3_FD_202130 | JGI IMG/M metagenome (GOLD analysis project Ga0302320, IMG submission 202130) | Peat permafrost microbial communities from Stordalen Mire near Abisko, Sweden - Bog_T0_3 | ecosystem: Environmental > Terrestrial > Soil > Wetlands > Peat | place: Sweden: Abisko, Stordalen Mire...
AGCGATTAGGGACTCGGTATTCTCACCGACAGCAAAACTGACCGAAATCGACATTCGACCTCGATGAGTTGCTTCGTCCCACTTCTCCTCAACAGCCGTCCAATGCCCATGGTTCTCAAAATTTCCGACAACGATGGCCGTGGTGTGCTGGCGTTTGATCTAAAGCATCTCTTACCGCTCGTCGCAACAGTCGGCGCCGATCTGAGTTGGCATGTCATTCCCGCTGGGGAAATGACTTGGCTCCTGGGAGAGCTGAAGTCATTAAAGGCGATCAAGGAGTTCACCTCGAAAGTGGAAGACTCGGACATTGGAGTGCAGCTAACTTGGCAGGATCTTGGTGCGCTCGCCGATTCGATCAATCAATGTATTTGGGCAACGTTCGTCGGTGTGCTGCCTGAGACGCCCTGGCCAGGCGTTGCCGACATGTTTGCGGACGATTCGCGATATGTCGATCGTGCGGCGCCGAGGTTCTACACGGGCGTGGAAGTCGCCATTCAGGCCGTGGATAGCAGCTATTGGCTCCTGTACGTTCGCGACGATGTGGTTAGGGAGCGCATTCGGGCAATGTTCGAAGATGTTGAGGAGATCGAGGTGGGTGGGTGAACTAGAACGACCAAGTTCCAATCCTTGCGGAGATCCACGGAAGGTCGTTGTGACAAGTGGCGGATCAGTAAAAACCGCATATCGGAGCGCCCAAGTCGAAAGGCTCGGGATGAAACCCGTCAAAGTCGGGGAACCCTCGAAAGTGGGAATCCCGAGCCAAGCCCGCAAGGGAAGGTGTAGAGACTCGACGGCGGGAACCTAAGCCACGAAAATGGCATGGTTAAGAGAGAGTCCAGGCCACGAACGCCCAAGAGGCGGCGGCGAAAGCAGTAGTGGTAGGCGGAACTGAGGGTTGGGGGTTCGAGTCCCTTCTCGCGGGCCAATTACAGCGTAGCCGAGTTTCCAACAAACTCGGCCAGGCCCTTGGCACTCGCCGTAGTGGCCACGGATCTGGAGCCTTATACACCACTTTCATCACTGGAGCATCATATGCCGAGAGTCCGCGCCAAGGTCTCCCAAATCGCACTATGATCGAGCTCCCTTCCAGTCTGCCGTCGAGCCTCTATCCACCCTGGTGAGGTTGGCAGAGAAAACAGCATCTTAGCTTCCTCGCGAATTTTCATCGCTTCTGGATGATCACGAAACTCTTGCGCAAGCAGTGATGCGCTCTGACGCTCATCAAGGGTCATCATGGCGGCGATCAACATCACATCAAAAGCGTGTTTCGGCGATCGCGGCTTCTTCCTCGTGTCAAGTCTTCCCTCACGCTCCTCGTACCACTCATGAGCGGCTCTGATTTTCATATTGAGCCAGGCGAATGGATGAGGAACCAGCACTTCGGCCTCGACTTCCATGCCTGCAGTGTCTATCCCACTTACGAGCAAAGCTATCGGTGATCGTTCGACAGCGAAAGCCTCGGCTGTAGCACGACCGTGAACGGGACTTCCCTTTCCTATTCCCACTCGCGTGCCGTCTGACTTAACATTTTCGGACGGGGTTGGCATTCGGGATATCAGATCCACAACCACCCTGGGATCATCCATGCCAGGCAATAGGGGCTTGCTGAACTGGAGGTTTCTCCAATCGACCTTGTACCCCAAGTTCTTCAGCAGGTTGGCCACATCGTCCGCACGTTGGCGCTCTGTGAAGACAGACATTTTCAGGATGAAATCGAGATCCTGTGTGGCTCGAACGTTTGGCCAATCCGATGGATCGATTACAGTGTCGGCTTGGACCTGAAGAAGCACATGTCGCTTTAGGTTGAGACCGAAACCACCAGTCAACATCAGGCTTGCGGCTGCGGTGTGTTCTAGGATATCGAGCAAGTGCGGGAGCAGAGGGTCCTTAACAAAACTGCTTTCAGTGGTCACTGAGGGCTCACTTCGTTGCCACTTCTCAGCATGGACAATAGCATTTGCGATGCCTCTTGCTCACGGGGACCGCTGTTAGCCAGTTCAATCCAGCACTGAATCGGCGAGGACCAGACCCCATCGGTTGTCTTGCGCGCGTCGAAATACACGAGTGGGCGCCGCTCCTCAACAAGCTCAATGTTCGCAAACGCCTTACCCTCATCAATCGGAATCAGGTCCTTCGCTCTTACAAGGTCAGTTACATACAGGCTCAAAACTGAGACGCCCGAGAGCGCACAGTAGGCGGCGGCCGAACTAATGCCCGTTGCGACGGAAGCAAACGACCCCGTAGATCCTTCCGCTTCCAGCCTCGACCAGATCTCTTGCGGCGCTAGCGAAGTCCGCCCAAGGATCCGATTACCATCTGGCTGGCGGTATTCCTTTCTTAGGCCATCTAATAGCGTCGACTTGTCGATCAACCGAATCTTACGATGTTCCCTCACAACTACTAGAAACTCTTCAAGGGCGTCGACGGCGCGTGACGCAGTGGCAAGTGCTAGACCGTCCCCTTCACCCTCGCGTCGGCTTAAAGGAGTTTTGGACAAAGCGAACTCCCTGAGCTCTGTTAGAGACTCAAACTGGTCTCGAAGAAGCAGGCATCGTGCAAAAACCGAACTGTCACCGCGATAGGGATTCCGCGGCTTTGCACTCTCCTTGAACTGGTTCGGATATCCTGAACGCCAAATGCTGAGCTCAGGCGTGCGGATGGTTCCATTGCCATTCAAGTCTAACGCACTGATTCCTTGCTCCTCTATCCGAAGGAGTCGCTCCTCTGATAGGTACGGGAAAATCAACATTGGATTAAGATCAACGGACTCTGAAGCGGCCTTAACTTGCTTTACCGCCTCGGCAATTGCTTTCGGGGTTGCGACAGTCTTCACTTGAGCGAGGAATGCTGAATTACGATCTCCCCACTTCACGACGAGGATTCCGTCGCCAAGTTTATTATCAGCGTTACTGGGCGACGACAGGAGTCGCAGATCAGCAGGAGCAAACGCGAATTCCCCTTTTCGTAGCCAGCTTATAATCTCGTCTTCTCGCATCCTTGACGATTATAACCTATTTGACAACACTGTCAAAAGCGTACATGGGTGAAACACAAACCGCATAAAGGCGATATTTGCACGTTTCGAGATATTTACCGAACGAAACAAGCCGAAACACGCTACTTGCAATAGGGCTACTTTGAATTTGCCCCTTCTCGCTCGATCGTGACAATACCAAGGCCGCTGGAATCGTAAGTCATTGCGCAAATCTGCCCTTTGGGCTCATATGACTTAAACGGAAGAGCCTCAGTGTTGTATGCAATAGCCTTCGGAGTTTCTACAGGCGGGGAGACGATTCCTCGGCCAGATGAATCGTACGTCATGGCGCAGATGCGACCCACAGCGTCATAAGTCGGCAACCGAAGCTCCCTTGTATTGTTTGCAACAGGCTTCGACGATACTTGAGGCCCAGAGATGATCGTCTTGCCAGAAGCGTCGTAGGTCATTGCGCAACACCTACCGATCGGCTCGAATGGCTGCAACTGGACAGTATCCAGTGGCCTTGGATCATATGTCGGGGGAACGACGCTTTGGGCCGCATCAAGATAAGTCGGCGTCCACGGTTGGACGGAGGAGTACGTGTTCGTATAAACACATTCGCCTCGATAATCACTCTGTCCGTCGGTGGCCATGCTTACATTGTAACAACAAATATCCTTGAACCCTGGCCCGTTGCCAAGATCCGAGCAAGTGACAAGCTCTGTGTTCGAGTTTCTCAACAACTCTTTCGGTCAAAGAGAGTGTATGATTTTTCAGTGGCATTGATTGATTGCCCCGACTGCGGTCTTCCCGTGAGTGACCTCGCTCTGGCCTGTCCAAAGTGCGGTAGGCCTATGCAGGCTAAGTCTGATCCGCCCGCTGCTTCAACTTCAGGCATTGGGAAGGTAAGACACAATGCAAAATACTCTGAGTGGCTAGAGCTGGTAGATCGGCTTCTTCCAGTCATGCGCCCCGATGTCACATTTGACGATATCGACCAAAACGCATTGCGAACTGCTTGGAACCAAGGAAACACTGCACATGATTTCGTTCTAAACGGACTTGACCACTTGGCGCAGAAGCCCAATGCAAAACTTAAACCAACACATGTGCAGCATGTCTCTAGTAACGCTCCAGTGCAACCCAGTCTCACGACAACGCAACCCAGTCTCACGACATCGCAACCCAGCCCTACGCCAGCGCAACCTGCCCTGAGAATGATATCCTTTTTAGCCTGCCCGAGGGCGGCATCGGTCTTGGGTGCATAGGCGTTATCCTCCTTGTCGTTGGAGGCTTCCTCGCATGCGCGATGTATGCGAGCACTGGTGTTTCCGAGAACTACGTCTACGCGATGTATGCCGCTGTCTTTGTGGCGGCGGTGGGATTTGTGTTGGCGGTTGTTGGTCTTGCAACTGGTAAGTAGGACCACTAAACCATGGAAGAGCTTTGAGGTCTGCGACAATATCGTATGACCGTCCTTCCTAATTCGGGCCTTGCCAATGAAAGAGCGGGATTGGCCACGTGGGCATCGCGGTCAAGACGATTGCGAAGCGCTACAGCATAACAGCATTGCGTGAGATGCGTGAATCTCAACGCGCGGGATCGGGTCGGCGAAGGCCGTGACACCATTATCATGGGATGAATGATCCGTGCTCGGGTCAGTGAGAACGTAGGGTTTCATTGGCAGCGGCTGATAACCTGTGCCGCCTACCCGCGTATTTCCCAGACATCACCACTCGCCAGCCTCGACCTTAGCACCAAAATTCCTGCGAACTTTATTTGCTGATTCACCTCATGTTTAGCCTCAAGGGCGTCGTTCTCTGAGGACATCTGCTGGGTCCCGCTGGAGTTGCGATGAACATCTGTAAAACATCTCTGGAAAAACAAGATCTTAAAACCTAGAAAGTTGAAAATTTCAATCCTTACTTCAAAAACCTGCTTGGGCAAGGCGACCCATCACTCCCAAACCAGCTGACTGCAAATTCCGAGGGCCTCTGCCGACGCATCAACAGCCTCCGATAATCGATGTTTCCATCTGTCGACATTTCTGGAATCACTCACGTCCATCGCAAAACCGTCGTGCAACCACATCGTAATCACCATGCCAGGCTTCTTCCTTTTAGTCTCTTCTTCCGCTAGTTCCAGTGCTGGAAGGAGAAGAAGCGTTTCATAAGATTTCGCGACGATGGCCATTAGCGAGGGAATGTTAGTTTTCGGCTGCCTCGGGTTGATGATCGTCTGTTCGACCTTCAGCCATCGACCGAAGGCATCCTGGATACCTCCATCCATTCGTATGGCGCCCATAATCTGCGTTCGGCGCTCGAGCATTGCGTGGATCAAAGGATGATTGTCAAATCGCTTTCGATACTTGCTCCCGTCACCTAGTTCGGCCTGAAACAACTCCCGCCGACCATCCCTACCTTGCCCATAGACGACGCCATATACGGCCCGTTTAATCACGTCTTTTGCGTGATCGTCTTCCAAATGAAGTCCCATCCATTTGAGCAACTCTGGCCATATGCTCTTCCCCGTCAGCAAAAACTCCTGGACTTCTGGAATTTCCCAGATCCTAGCCACCACCGCCAATTGACATGACCTTAAATCGGCATGATGCCAGTCGCGGGTTAGATACTTACGGGCCTCGCGCCTCAGTCCCAGGATGTTATCGCCCATGCCAAATACCCTGGCTGACTCAGGGCCTGGGCCGTAAATCGGTTGAGGATTGAGCTCGATGCTATTCAGGATGTCGAGCTGACGATCGGAATTTGTGGAATTCAGGATAATGTCGCGCGCGCCAGGAATCCGAGGGATCAGTTTTGTAAACCGATTGCTCGGCTGGTTGTTGAGGTAGGACGCCACTCGTATAGTTGCCTCACACCCCTGTGAGATCAGGAGTCTAGCCGCCTCATCTCGTCGCATCTGGCGAATATCTGCCGCCTGTGAAGGTGTATATCGTGATCCGTCATCAAGAAACACCAAGTCCTTCGTGCGGTGGCGACGCTCTGCCGCGACGGCCGCCAAGACGTCCGCGGGCCAATCGATGCTCACTATGCGCCGCATACGCAACGGGCCCCCGACATAGTCCCAAGAGTCCTCGTTGAGAACGAGGGGGACGACGTCCTTCGAAAATTCCAGCATTAGCTTTTTGCCGCTGAAGTGTCTCTGACGGTGTTGCTCCTGTTTGCCAAGTAGCTCGGCGAGTACTTCGTTCCCGATGACGAGTTGCCCCGTCGTTTCGCATCGCCAAGGGCCGAATAGGAGCCAACCGAGGATTGGCCAATATTTCTCAGGCTGTTTCTCAAGCCCAGGAAGCGACGCCCCCAGATATAGTCGAAAACCCGAACTTACTATGGGACGGTCGATTGTCATCTATACACGGCGGCGATGCGGGGACGGCGATTTGCTGGGCGATTCTCGAACGATGGAACTCGACGGCCCGCTATATATGGGCGCCATTTCAGAGTGTAGCTAGAAATCCCATAGGGGCTATCGAGTTTGGGGCTTCCCAAGCGATCGTCCACCGTTTGTAAAGTCCCCTCAAACGGCCCACAATCGGCCCGATTAGCCCCCTTGCACGGGTTTTTGTGAGTGTAGAGCGGTTGGACGTGATTCTGTGACCTCACAGCGCTGTTTGGAGTGATCCATGTGTGCTGGCATGCTGCTTTAGATCGGGTGCTTGAAGAATTCTTCTTGAACAGGATTGCCTCTCCGAATGGCACAACAGTATCTCGATCACTCTTTTGATTCTTGTGCCAACAGTCAATCCCAAAAACTGTCGTTGCGCGAAAAACTTGTGATCTTCCAATTCAGTGTGACAGTCGGTGGTAGTCGAATCCGCCCTAACCAACACTGTTCAGGATGCTGACGCATCCGATCACTTCGCCTGATTCATCGGAGAGCGGAAGCACCCGCAAAATCGTATTCTCAAACTCTCCATCCAAACGTGTAACGCTCCCTTCTCCAGCTAACGCGCGGAGATGGGCGGCGATAGCAAGGTTTGCAAAGTCCTTGGATTTGAATACTTCATAGATCGTCTTGCCGACTTCCCACTTCACCCCGAAGTGTGTGGCAGGAAACTCGCCACTCGCGATGATATGGATCGACAGGTCTCTGTCCGTTGTCCACGCAGTGGACTTTATCAGATCCATCGCCACCTGTAGTAAAGCGAGTGCTGCACGATGTTCGAGCAGCATGACATCATTGTCCGCGACAATCTTGTCGAGCCCAATTCGCTCGGCGTTAGCATCCGCTAACGACCTTTCTGCCCTTTCCTTAATCACCTTCACGACGGAATCTGTCCTGCTCTCTCCACCCACCTTCAATTTGATTCGAAGCCAGTAGGTGTTGACAGTTCCGACACTGATGCCCAAATGGACGGCGATTGCTTCATTTGTGAGCCCCTCGACACAAAGTTGCACTATCTCTTCTTCTCGTGGCGAAAGCACTCGTGTCGGCATTTCTCTCTGTTCTGGGTACCTGAAATTCAACACAAATAGAGCTTTTACTGACAGTAAAAGCGAGGACGCCACGAATCTTCATGCAATCTCACCGAGGGGTATCCTAATGAATGATGCTGGCAAGAGTCAGGTATGTTTCGCGCAGCGGATTCCCAGTATTCAAGTCGAGAGAAGAGCTTCCCGAGAATTTAGAAGTTGGAGACACTTTTGACCGATTGTCCAGTTGGATGAATGTAGCCAGGGACACCACAGATGTTCCCTCCAACTTTTCAATCCAGGTGACCGAAATTGAGCCGCCATGTGCGGCTGGTGAGCTACCGACCTACTCCTTACGTCAACTCGAGTAGCGCTCAATCAGAAAACAGTGCCCAGGGGTGGTTGGGCGTTTGGGAGATTTGGTGCCTCGCGTCAAATTTAGATTCGACACCTCAGCCCCTTCCTTATTGTAGCGCCGAACAAAAGGCGAATTCGTTCCTTGGACTGGCACTCTACGGTTCTAAACCGCAAATGGCTCAGCTACTTCTCAGGTCCATGCCGTGACTTAGGGATTAACAACTTGGAACACCAGGAGTCGGCTCAAATACGAATTCACTGATACCAAGCCGATCGCATTAACCTGTGCGACATACTCAAATTGTCTTTAGGAGGAATCACATGCAATCGTTAAGACCCTTGGCGATCGTGGCAATCCTGGCATCGGCAGGCTGGGGAATCGCAGCACAGTCGGACGCGCCACATTCAATTCTCGAGTACTACGGCCAGAGGGACGCTTTGGCCACGAATCGAGACGCGTCTGGGTTCGTCAAATTGATGACCGCTAACGCGACCTCAGACTACGTTGAAATCAATATGCCCGATCGAAAGGGCGTTCCCACGGTAAGCAATCTTTCCAAGACTCTGGAAGGTATTGCGAGGATAATGGCTGAGCTTAAAAAAAGGGACAAAACCAAGCACACATACAATTCCCACATTACCAATGCGACTATCACCAATTCTTCAGCGATCGTGACGGTGAGCCAGTTGAATTCATATGGCAAAGTCCACGCTTATGTCGAGCACGACACGTGGAAAGACACTTGGGTGAAGGCAGGTGCCTTGTGGAAGTTGAAATCAACTAAGTTTTTGTCTTCAACGATCACCGTAGATGGGAAGCCGACTTTTACCTGGAAGGCTAAATCAACTTAGAACTAATGTTCTAGGTTGCTAATTCCTCACTCGCGGCATGGACCTGAGAAGTATCTGAGGCATTTGCGGGTTAGAACACGGGCGGCGTGGGTTCATATGTCGGCGGAACCGAGGTTTGAACTGAATCAACTTACGTGACCGCCCTCGGCTGGGCGGCTGCGTACGTGTTCGTGTAAACCCATCCGCTTCGATAATCACCGTGCCCGTTGCTGGACATGCTGCGTTGTAGCGACCATTCGAGTGAATGGATGAGGGAATCTCGTCACATCGTCAAAGGAGGCATAGCCCCGAGCAAAAGAAACACGCATCCCCACGGTCAAGGCGAGACTGGAATCTCAAGACACTTGACGTTGTAGTAACCTCTCGGCATGTTATCCCGCCCAGCCCAACCTGCGCTGACGTTTACGAAGTTCGCGCCAGCACGACCCGATAAGGCAATCAAGTGGATCGGAGCGCAGATATGGCAAGGGCCCCCGAGGTCAGAAGGCACACTGGTTGCGGACTGTCTTAACGAGGACTGGGCGAAGTCGCTAGCTTCGGGATACAACGACTCCCAAGCATTGATTATCAAGCTGGCCGCCGCCAATCAAGCCTTGCGCGATGTCTTTAGCGCCATAGCTGACTCACAGCAGGAATACAAGGAATCAGATCCTCGGATCAGCGATGCCATCTCCAAGCTACTCACGAATTTGAAAGCGCAGGTGAAGAAGGCTGGATTCAACGTCGCCTGGATCTTTATGTCCAACCCGTCGGCCCTGAGTACGGCCGTCCCGCATCGTCTATGGGCACGGATTTTGACGGACCAATTGCAGCACAAGACCAGAAGCCTTAGCACGCTCCATAAACTCCACCAGGGCATCATATCGCCGCGCGATCCGACTGTAGTCTCGCATCACGAGAAGCGTCGACTCCATTTGCTCCGCCCGCTCGAGAATAAGTTCGAGACCCGAATTGATTTGGGCACCCGACGCATGCTCAATCCACTGCTCTGCTGGCGACCAAGCCGTTCTTTGCCAGCCATGCACACGCGCTTTGGACCAGGTTGGTCGATCGATCGCTGGCAAGAACGCAACGGTGTGCGTGCGTACACAACGATCTCTGCGGCAAGCGTAGGAGTGGTCGGCGGAAGAGACGCAAGCTGATCACAGATGTGCTTGATGTCTAAGTCGGTTTCGTCGGGCTCTCGACGAATCTTCCTACGGTTGTCGAAGGCGCCGATGTCGATGAGGTCGGCCCCAGCGGTGGGCCTTGCTTTGACGTAAGTGATCATAGTTGGCTTATTCATCAGCGTGCTTCGAGGCCTGATTCGATAGGACGGGTTCCATGGAGAACGGGCAGTCTGACCCCTGATTGCGCCAGGATTTAACGTAGGGCTCCTAACGACTTCCCTGATCTGAGCGACTGACTCGTATGCCGTTCGGACACCAAAGTGATCGGCGCCAGTCAGGCATGTTTAAACTGGCTACCTTCGCTCAACAGGGAACTCGGACGAGGGCAAGAAGAGCCAGACGATGCTTGTAGGATGCTGATGGAGAGCTTCTCAAGAGCCTCCCAGATGCTCACAACCGCGTAGTTTGCTTCGCACTTCGGCGATCGGGTAGATGGATCGGCAGCCTGGACCACGCAGGGATAAGCACCGCTTGAAGCACTCGGCCGCCGTCCCGCTGTCTCCGAGTGTCACGTAGCATGTGCCCATACGGAAGAGGCAGTCCGCAACGAGGCCCCTTGACCAGGCTCTTCCCTCCCCACACTCGCCGTAGGCCAAGCTGTCCACGCCTCGATCTACAAGGCCCTGGTAGATCGACAGGGCCTCACGGGGTCGGTCCAACTCCTCCAGGGTGCCAGCATGATCCCAAAGCGCGAGTGGGCACTGCGGCGCTAGTTCAAGCGCTCGATTGGTTAGCTCAAGCGACCGCTCGTAGTCTCTCTGTTCGTAATACGTCAAACTGAGTCTCGTAAGGAGCCAGTGATCATCAGGCTCCGACTCAAGATCGATAAGGATCAGACGCCTGGCGCCCTCCCAATCGTCTACTTCTATATGCTGTTCGATAACGTCGGCCGTGCTCACGATTCGCAGTGTAGTGCATAGGCGCGGCTATGAATTGTCTCCTGAGCGAAGTGCATATCCCGATATTCGAAATGCGATCTTCATCGGCAAGGTAGGCGGCGCTGGGATCCCGAAAGGACCCGTAATGGAAACACCAGATGGATCTACCGATAGAATCGTGCATTTCGGCGACCTGCGCGAAATAGACGCGGAAAGCCGAGAGAAGATGACGGCCGCCCGCATCGAACATTTGAGCAAGTACAAGCCAATCCTGATGATCTTGGAGGAAAACCCAATTAAGGGCCAGGCGGGTAGGTCGCGGACATCCAACCATCAGTCACAAGCAATCAAATTGTGGTTCAGAATGCTCAATTAGCGTAGATCACGACCTTGTCCTCGTGACAACGGCTGCAACTTCCCTTCTCTCGGGTGAAATCCGACGTCTCCGCAAATGCCGCCGAATACACCTGTGCCTGCTGACGAGTCGAAAGTCTAAGCTCCACATAGAGGCAATCATCGCAAAACGCTTTGCCCTTGTTTTCCCTAATGAATGAGGCGATCTGCTTGGGAACCGTCATCGCCACATTATGGACCCTTGGCGCAGTTGTATGGGACGGGCTGTCCACCGCAGCAAGCACAAGATGCATCGGGGTACATTCTTGGCAGTCGTCACTGCCCTTTATTCTCGCTGACCTTCGCCCGATGCCCATCGTCCTCAAACTATCCCACCTAGACGGCCGCATGTTTCACGACTGAACTTTGCCACCAATTCGTTCTCGTTGCCTTACCGCTGGCCAAGTAGCGCAGTGCAGCATCGATAACGATGAACGAACTGCTGAGGATGAGCGGCTCGGGAACCGTCACGGCGAGATAGGGTGATCTTCGCATTCACACCTCGCTTCCGCCTGCAGGTAGTGGATCAGTTTGAAACTGGTCGCCATTGACTATGACCATGGTCCGCGCCTACGTTTGATCATCAAACTACACGAATCTGGCGCACTCGCGCCTTGTTCATGGACGCATCATAAATCTCATGTAGAAAGCTGCGAACACGAATACGATTCCAACATTCACTGTTAACCGTTCCCAGAATCGGTTCCTGAAGAACAAGAGATCTACTCCGACTATGACGGCTACCATCACCACGGAGTAAAGCACCGCTGCAACCTGTCTGGCCATTTTAGTCCCTTGATCAATCGTAAATCAGGACATTTATAGGTCGCATTTTGTTCCCAATTTCAAGCTTAGCGACCATCCAACCGCTTGGGCAAGGATGGGTATCTTGCCCCTTCCAGTTAGACCCAAAAGTTCAGTAAGTCGCTTCCAAAATCGGCCTGAAGAACACCGTGTGGAACATGCGAATCAAGAAAGGCGAGTCGACGCATACTTTAGATTCCGACGTATCGTCTCATAAGTCGTTGGACGGTCTTGACATACTCGTCGGCATCGAAGGGCTTCAATACGTATTCCGTAGCCTGGCACCGTTCCGCTTCGGCAATATCTCTGGGTTCATCCGATGATGAAAAAATCACGATTGGAAGCATTGCCATGCCATCCCTTGCCCGAATCAGGCGGAGCGCTTCAAGCCCGCTCAGCTTCGGCATGTTAACATCGAGGATGATCAGCACTGGCACGATTGGCGCAAATGCGACAAGAGCATCCAGCGCTTCTTTGCCGTCGAGAGCAATCTCCATCTCAACATCCTGATAATCCCGCATCGCTCGGCGCATAAAGAAACGATCGTCTGGATTGTCCTCAGCGAACAAAATAAGGTGTTTTAGATAAGATTCAGGTTCCCGCCATCATTCACGAGTTGCACAGCAACAGTGTTTTCTCCAGCTCACCTCACAAGATACACCTGTCGGTTGAAATAGGCCAACTCCTGTTAAGATTCTAACGTGGAAAGCACTAGATACCCAGAAATGCCCCATAAGGATGCCCTGAACATCTGAATTTATCAAATCGGTCTACCATCTATAGCGCCACGTTTTAGCTCAATTCGAGTTAACAGCAGCGGCAGTTCCGCGTTGTGTGGGCCTTGAACCTAGGCAGAGGCGCCTTCGTACCGAAAGTCCATCGGGGAATTTGACCGAGCGCAACTCAGGCTTTCCGAAACGTCCTCTGACGTCCCTTCTAACACAATTTGAACCTAGAACTACCCACCTAATGGGCCCAGGGTTCCCCCCTCCAACATTACTGCCCTGTCGAGGATAGACCCCCTAGGCCATCTTGCCATCCGTATTCCAGCAAGGCCCCATCCTTCTCAAATGCGAAGGTGGTGTCAACGCCAAGCTCGTCAGCGGACTTTTGAAGCGTTTCGGCGAGCCGCCTACACCAAAGTTCTGTCTGGCGTATGTCCCTAACCGAGAAGTAGATACCATCGAATAAATCAACTGTGATAGTGAACTTATCCTCATTCTCTCGGGCAAGTGCAAACACGCCCTCAAGCAATCGCTGCTCGTATGACTGGGCGATCGCCGCCATGATGCTCCTCACGTTGTCCCTTCTCACATTGAAGCCTGACCATTGTTCCCTCACTATCTCGCTCTGATATTCGAGGACTTCGCCCCAAGCGTCGATTCCTTGCCCGTCGTTGCGGATCTTCTTTATGATTTGAGCCCTGGCATGGCGAAGCTCGCGGAACGCCATTTCCGAGCGGAGCTTCTCCCATAACTTGCCGCCACGCACCACCCCGTACCTTTCCTCAAACATCCCTCTCACTCGCTGGACGCCCGCCCCAAACAGGTAGGCGTACAAGACGGTTTTGATCAGCGTCTTTGTCCGCGAGTTGTACTCCAGCTTCAAATGGCTCAGCCAGTACTCCCAAACCCCGCGACCGAACATCTGCACATCGGGGCGCCAGATGGAATTGACGACGGCGAGTTGGGCACCGACGAGGTCGGCCTGGATCCATCCTTGGGTCAGCACCTCCCTAACTCGCCTTGAGAGCCTGGGGATCGAATCATTGATCGGGAAGATCCTTGCCGATCCCGCTACTGGCGCATAGTACGGTTTCGGCTGCACCATGATCTCGTTCAGGATATCAATGTCCCGCTCATCAGTGGCTAGCGCCAAGGCAGCGTCCATGTTGCGATTGACGATCGCCGTAAACGCGTTCGTTGGGCGGGAGTTCATATACTCCAATCGCTGAGTATTCGTCGTCCGCCCGATCCGAGCGGCTTCGAGTTGGGCCAGCTCGGCGTAGTCCAATTCATGCTGCTTGATCGTGCGCTTTGTCACCACTTTGCCCGTTTGGAACACGACTCGTGGCGACAGGCGCGTCCTGCGCTCAGCCTCGAACATTGACATCAGATCTTCGGGCAGATCGGAGATCAGGACGCGCGCCTTCCCATCAACAAAGCGATATTCATCCAGTTCGAGCGAGAAGACGTGCTTGCTGAAGTCATCGAACAGGACAGTCATGCTGGGAATGTTGCCCGCCTCGATGTCCTTCTCGGAGTAGCCGAGCACAGTGCAGACTCCCTTGGCCGATATTACAAGGCGGCCACGGTCGTCTCGGTGCCGCCCCCAAAGCAAGTACTGGAGCAAGCCCCATCGGACGTAGTTGTCATCGAGCCCCACGAAGGACTGGGCGACTCGATCGCGAAAGCTCTGCGAGCAGAACTTCACTTGAGGTTGGAGCTTTCGTTTACGGGCCACGTCGTCAACGCCGAGGGCGGAGATGCCCTTGCCTGGATTAAGAGGCTCAAACAGTATGGCGGATATCTCAAGGGTGCTTTCCAAAGACTCAATTGAGCTTTGCGGATTTGTCGACGTGCGGCCCGCGATCCCCTTGCCAACCAATATCCGATACATATTGCGATGACCAAGGCACTTGTTGCACTGTTCACGATTTCCGATGATAATAGTGGATCTTGAGCACTTCGAAGTCCAGCAACGAACGAATACCGCGGAACAAGGTTCAGGCCCTGACAGCTCTAGCCGATTGGTGCAAATGGCTCTCGGGTTTGGCCACAGGTTCTTTCTTTATCGGCGCCAAGACGCTGAGCCTCGGTCTGAAGGACCCTAGCTACCATACAGTTGCGATCGTCTACATCATCTGCCTCGGCGTTGTATTGGTTACGGCAATGTGGATGCTGGTCAATATTCCCAACGCGATCCAGTACTGCGATGGCAAGGAGCACGAAATGGACAGCGTGTACAGCATGAGCACGCTCTCTTGTATTCCACGCCTTCGGAAACAGGCACCGTATGTGCTCCTCAACTACGTGCAGTGCATAGCGTTCGTCGTTGCGATGGGGAGCTATCTGTTGCTCATCATTGACGGTCTGGCACCGAGCTGAATACAAAGCGACATGCCCACCATCTTTAGAATCTCCGACGCGAGCGAACGTGGCTACCTCTCATTCGACCTGCGCGATCTCGTCGCCCTCGTCGAGCCCGAGGCCGCCCACCTCTGCTGGCACGCTATCCCGATGGGAGAGCAGACGTGGATCATGGTAGATGAGACTGCCTCGCAGACGATGCTAGATTTGCCCGCGCGAGTCGACGCGTCTCCGAACGGAGTTGAGCTCAGTTGGCCAGAAATGCAAGAGCTGGCTGCGTCGACGCACCAAACGATCTGGGGCACGTTCATCGGCATTCAACCCAAGACGCCGCTACCCTCCATTGCAGAGATGTTCCCCGATAAGTGGCACTACTTCAATCAGGCGATGTCCGTGTTTTTTGACGTGGTGGAGATTGCCATTCAGGCGGTGGACAGTTCGTTTTGGCATCTCTACGCAAGGGATGACAAGGTGATGGAGCGTATTCGAGCGGCGTTTGCAGACGTCGGGTTCATTGACGTTGGTGGTTGATCTGGGCCGACCGAGTCTAGCAACTCCGCCCACCAATCGATTGAGCAACGCAAGTGGAAGCAGTTTGCCCGCTGGAAAAAGCGAGCTATGGCCCTCCTTTCTCGTGCCACTTTCCATCTTCACGAAGTTCAAACGTGTCGGGATAGACTGCGGCCAGCACCTCGGGCGCTTCAAAGAAGACGCCTCCCTCGTACGAGAGCTGAGCCTCCCTAACCTTTTGCCGAGCATTGGCGAGAACGCTGGGATCGCTGGAGATCCATAGCGCATGGATCAATCGCTCGAATTTCCTGCTCATTGCCCGCACTTTGCGGACGGTGTACTTTGGCTGTCTCGTCTTATGCCGCTTATACAAGATGTATCCTCTTCTGGACGCATGAATACCATTTGCAATGCCGCCAGAGCTGCGGAGAAGAAATTGGCAGAGAAGCTAATGGCAGAAGAGCAGAATCCCGTTCAACAGATCTGCCTAGACGGGTCGTTGGCGGCTCGCCAGTCAAGCGAACAAACCATAACCGACAATCTTATTGATGATCTTTCAAGAATTGCTGGTGACCGATTTAGAGTTATCCCTACGACATCACATGCAGAGGCAAGACGCTTTGGCGCCGATTGGATGTGGGCCGTCAAAACGAGGTTTGGTGTTTATGGCGGTCTGGTGCAGGCGAAGCGGGGGTATCCACCTATCGGATCGTCTGATGCCCGCACGATAGAGGTGACAGATAGACCAAATGACCATACTGGCATCGGCCAACTTACAACCCTAAGGCAGACGTCAGAGCAGCTTGCCATCGCATCGTCGTATGCAGTCTATTGCCTTCAAGAATCCTATGTTCCGAAATGCAAAGCTGCAACGGGTCCCCACAGCATTCACTTTGTGACGGCAGACACCTTATCTGAGGGAGATATATCGTTGCCTATAGCGAGTGACCACTCGGTGACATTGAGCGAGTTGCTGTGCTGTGCAGGTAGCAAACAAGGAGCGACCCTCGGAAACGTCCCCGTCCTAACTCGTCGAATTGGAAGCATCGAAGACCTCGTTCAGGCGGCCCGACAGACGAACCAGGTAAGGAAGATCTTGCGAGTTGACCTGACCTGAACATCAGCGCTAAGCCAGATGCAGTCACTAGCAGTGCCAGACATGAACTGAGGATGGTCGTAGTCAATGCGGCGCGTACGCCACGCGACTTCATCGATCATCGGGTGTATTTTAGCCCTGCCGCCCAAAACCGCATTCACAAGTCCTCAGTACATCACCTCGCCTAGTACATCGGGATTGTGGGCGCATGCGTCAGGCTCAACGAGAGCGCCACCGACGAAGTGCTCTGGAAGATCGACGATATCGGCGACGACGAGACCTTTTTCGGGGCCGAACATGCGAGAGCTGAAACAAACCGCTACGTCCGACCCTGCCTTGTCTTTTTGCAGAGCCAGCTTTCTGCCAACGTCACCGAAAATGGTCTGACGATCCAAGTCCGAGACTTCGGCTAGTCCTGCCAAACAGCCTGCTTGCTTACCGACTTCAATCGAACATGAATCTGGCCGTCCTCCTCAGCGATTTCAATGTTGGCATCTCCGTTGACGCTCCCAATAGGAACGCTAAAGCAGCCGTATTTCTTGACAAGCGCCGACAGGAGTCGGACCGAATCTATCGAAAGAGTCTCGACGGTCATGGTCTACTTTCCCACAAAAACGAATTCGTTTTCCATTCGTCGGTGACACGCCATCGAGTTCATGTAGGGCATCATAGAAATCGTGCAACGCACGACCTTCCAAAGCAACCCCAAGAGCCTCGAGGACCTCCTCAAGGAAGTGAGAAGCTGCAAGATCCAGTTGCCCGATTTTCAGCGAAGTTGGGTTTGGGACGACGATCGCATCAAGAGTTTGATCGCGAGTGTTTCCCTTAACTACCCGATCGGAGTCGTGATGATGATGCAAACGGGGGATGACCAAGTCAAGTTCAAGGCTCGACCGCTCGAGGGGGTCACCGATGTACCCACAACCCCCGAGTCGCTTGTGCTCGACGGTCAACAAAGGCTCACTTCTTTGTTTCAAGCGCTCTTTCAGAACGGTCCAGTGTTGACCCGCGACACCAAGAACAAAGCGATCAAGCGCCGCTACTACATTGACATTCGAAGGGCGCTGGACACCGCCGCCGAACGAGAAGACGCAATTGTCTCCATCGACGCCGATCGGAAAGTCAAGAACTTCCGAGGCGAGATACTCGCTGACTATTCGGATCGAAATCTCGAGTGTCTCGCCGAAGTATTTCCCGTCCCTCTACTCTTCGATACAGTTGAGCTTATGAAGTGGCAAATGGCATACCTTACTTGCGAACCCGATAACCAAGAGGCGCGAATGGCTCGCTGGACCCAATTCACAGAGGAGGTCGTCCAGCGCTTCCAAGGCTATCAGGTCCCCGTCATCACGATGCTCAAGGGCACTCCGAAGGACGCCGTATGCCAGGTTTTCGAGAAGGTCAACACGGGTGGCGTTCCGTTGACGGTTTTTGAGCTTCTAACCGCCACCTATGCCGCTGAAGGCTTCGAGCTTCGGAAGGACTGGGAGCAGCGAAGGTCGGTGATTTGGTCCAAGAGCGTACTGAAGGGGGTTGAGAACACCGATTTTCTAATGGCTGCAAGCTTGCTGGCGACACGTGAGGCGGGGCGTACGGTTAGCTGCAAAAGGAAGGACATCCTGTCCATGTCGCTGGACGATTATCAATGTGGGGCGCAACTCGCGGTTAAGGGGTTTGAACGAGCAGCCAGGTTTCTTGTCGGTCACGGCGTCTATGCCGCCCACGACGTCCCGTACAAAACCCAAGTTGTGCCGCTCGCGGCGATACTTGCGATCCTAGGCGAGAAATGGGAAGGCGACGCGATCCGTACGAAGCTCGGGCGGTGGTATTGGTGCGGAGTCTTCGGCGAAATGTATGGAAGCACCGTGGAAACGCGATTCGCACGCGATGTGGGCGAAGTCGTGGACTGGATAGCAGGCGGACTCGAGCCCAGCACGATCCAGGAGGCGCAGTTCTTCGAATCTCGGCTCCTGCGCCTCAGAACCAGAAACAGCGCCGCCTACAAGGGGGTGTACAACCTGCTTATCAAAGAAGGAGGGCTCGATTTTAGGACGGGCGAATCGATTCAAGTTGGCACCTACTTCGACCAGCGCTATGACGTCCACCACGTATTTCCTGAAGACTGGTGCCGAGGAAAGGGCATTCCTAACGGTATTTACAACGCCATCGCGAACAAGACGGTGATTTCGGCCCGAACTAATCGGAGCATCGGAGGAGCTGCCCCAAGCGTCTATCTCGCAAGATTACAAAAGGCGCAATCTATGTCAGATGCTCGGATGGACGAGATCGTGAGTACGCACTTGATCGATCCGAGCGATTTGAGGGCCGACGATTTCAACAACTTCATTGAAGAACGGCGAAAGGCGCTCGCGACGCGAATCGAGTCGGCAATGGGCAAGCCAATCCAGCGGGACGTATCGAACGAGGCCCGACAGGAGGCTGTTGAAGATGTCGAGAACGACGTGGAAGTAGATATAGAGGCATAAATCGGCTCGCCTTTACCTTAGTCGTCCCTCAATTCAGAGGGTACTTTTCCAGTGGCAAAAGCCGTATGCTTTTGCAATGCCATCACCATCAGGAGTAACTCCCAAATATAGCCTTGGCGAGTTGCTATCGCTCACGGCTGACACAACCAGCAGGGGCGCCGTGGTCGGTATCGCGACCGACGGACCCGAAGTTTCTTACAGCCTTTTCATGGGGGGAAAGGTCGTAACATATTATGAGTCGCAGTTACGGTCCGCACCGCCCCAGGGCCATGTCCAACAAGTCGGCGGCGATGAGTTTAGGGCTCGCCTAACGGCATCCCAAATACGGCACCCGAGTCTCGATAGCTTGTACTCGCTGCAAGCCAGCAGGATCACGTTCGTACCTTACCAGTTCAGACCCGTGATGCGGTTCATAAGGTCGGATCGGCCACGACTACTGGTGGCGGACGAGGTGGGGGTGGGAAAGACGATCGAGGCGGGACTGATCCTTCGAGAGCTTCAGGCCAGGCGCAATATCAGAACCGTCATGATCATCTGCCCGAAGGCGCTCGTGGCAGAAAGAAAATGGCAGCTTGAGCTCGAAAGGTTTGACGAGCACTTTGAGCATCTCGATGGCCCGACGCTTAGAAACTGTATCGCTGAATACGCCAGGAACGGCGTATGGCCCGAACGCTACTCACGGTGCATCATTCCGTTCTCACTTTTCGATGAGCGATTGCTGGAGGGCTCTGGAAGCGAGGGCGGATTACTCGGGCTGGATCCACCCCCAATCTTCGATCTAGTAGTCGTTGATGAAGCCCATCACTTACGGAATCGAGCTACCCAGCTTCACCAGGGGGTTCGCCACCTTGTTTCGAATGCAGAAGCCGCAGTGTTTCTAAGTGCCACACCGATACAGCTTCGGAGTAACGATCTCTTCGTTCTCTTGAACTTACTGCGCCCAGACGTTGTGATTGATCCCGCTACGTTCGCCTTAATGTCCGAACCGAACACTCACATTCATGCCGCCGCGAACGCTGTCCGCTCCGCATCGGACCACTGGCAAGCGCTTGCAGTGCAATGCCTGACTGATGCCGCCTCCACCGACTGGGGCCTCAGATTCTTGGCGCGGGACCCCGATTTTTCGATCACCCTCGGTGAGTTGACTCAGGATACGCTAGATGATGAAGCACGCATACCAGTCCTTCGCCGTATCGAAGAACTTCATACGTTTTCACGCTTGATCAACCGAACAAGGCGAAGAGACATTGGAAGCTTCACCACACGTAAGCCATTTGCCATTCGAATTGCGTTCACGCCTGAACAAGAGAATCTCCACGATGAGCTGCTGGCAGCTCAAGCTAGGATTCTGGCTGCGGCGCACGGAGACCGATCCGTTCGCTTCATGCTTTCGACGCTTCGGCGGCAGGCCTCAAGTTGCATTCACGCTTTGGCACCAATGGTTCAGACGATTCTCAACCGCAGACTGGACGAGATCGATTTCGACCTTGAGGACGATTGGGAGGACGAGGAAGCGGCCGTCGGGACAATCAGAGATCATGTGCAGACCGTGGTGGATCTGGCCTCCGCTTTAGGACCTGAAGATCCTAAGTTAAGTGCGCTCCTTCGAATCGTAGAGGAGAAGCAGGTGATGGTGAACAACAAGATCCTGCTCTTCAGTAGCTTCCGACATACTCTCGCCTACTTGCTTCGGAATCTCCAAAGCCTTGGCGTTCGTACGGGTCTCGTCCAAGGGGATGTATCCGACGACGAACGACGCAATCTAAGGCGGCGGTTCAGCTTGGATCGTACTAACCCGCAGGCTATCGACTTACTTCTTTCTTCCGAAGTCGGATGCGAAGGATTGGACTACCAATTCTGTGACACTCTTCTCAACTACGATCTTCCATGGAATCCAATGAGGATCGAGCAACGGATTGGCCGCATCGATCGATACGGCCAGCCGTCCGAAACGGTAGCAATCTATAACCTCATAACTGAAGGCACCGTCGACTACGAAGTCTATGATCGGTGCTTCGACAGGATTGGGGTCTTTCGCCAGGCGCTAGGTGGAAGCGAAGAGGTTCTCGGAGCGATTACCGAGGAACTGCAATCTGTGGCCATCGCCCTCGAGCTCACCGAGGATGAGCGCTCGGAGCGATTGAGGCAAATTGCCGACAATGCAGTTCGACTACTCCACGAGCAAACGGCCCTCGAAAATCAGCAGGCTCAGCTTTTTGGGCTGACCCTCCCACCTGACCAGATAGAGAACGAAGTGCAGGAAGCCACCAGTCCATGGTTGAGCCCTCGGTCCCTCCTCAATCTCGTCAACGAGTACCTTGCCCAACGGTGTGGTCCCACCGCTCGACTTGCAGGGGGCGGCCCCACCTTCACACTAAGAGTGAGCCAGGAGAACAGATCTGTCCTTCTTGCCGACTACCAACGAATTCCGCGAGTAGCTTCGGCAATGAACCGAAGCTGGGAGCGGTATCTGCGTGGTAGCGAGGCAAGACTTAGCATCACGATCGATACCCAGGTCGCCGTAACCGATCGCGAGATCGTGTTGCTCAACCCCGTTCACCCCTTAGTGAAACAAGCGGCAGAATCCATCTATTCTGAAGCCCCATTTGCCATGTCGGCGGTGGTTACGGATCCAGAATTACCAAACGGCCGATATCCATTTGCTGTGTATCTCTGGACGCGATCGGGGATTCGCGAGGATAGCCAGATCGTCTGCGTTTGCCCAGATGACTCTGTACAGCACCGACTCCCTCAATTGCTTCAAGAGCCACAAGTTCGCTTTGACCCAGGTCTTCCTCTGGACGGCGCCGAGACTGCCTTGCTGGAGAGCAAGCATCACGGAATGTGGCGAACTGCTCGCGAACTGCATATTCAGCGTACACACGAAATCGCTCAGTATCGAATTTCGAGCCTGCAGGCTAGCCATGACGCTGGGCAGGCGGCGATCGTCGACCAGCTTAATGCGGCTTCGAATGATCGCATCAGGATTATGCGAGAGCGGCAAATGGCAAACCTCGTGACTGATACCGACCGTGCCAGGCGAAGGATCGAAGAAGACGCAGGCCGTGGCGAGATTGCTTCCCACCTGCTTGCCCAGGGCAGTGTTGTAGTGGAGCGTCGGTCGTGAGCACTCATTGGTTTGAGCTTCTGACAACTGACAGCAGAGCGACCCTTGATGGCCTCATGCGAAAATCGACGCCCCAGAGCCTCAGACGCATTCTTGTTGAAAAATACTCAGACCCCGACCACTTCCTGTACGAACTCCTACAGAATGCCGACGACCAGCACGCCACGTCGGCCTCAATTGAGCTCGGAGTCGATGAGGCGCTCTTCGAACACAACGGCGACGAGTTCCGCGATAAGGACGTCGAATACATCACCGCGATCAGCCTCAATGATAAGGCCGACGATCCTACGAAGATCGGTAAGTTCGGCCTCGGTTTTAAGTCGGTTCTTAATGTTACAAAGCGACCCGAGATCTATACAACCGTTCTGGGCTCAGCGTTTGCTTTCGCGATCGAGGACATCATCGTCCCAGTCCCGCAGGATGACCCGAGCGGCTTGGCCAGGTCAGGAAGGACTCTCTTTCGGCTTCCTTTCCAAGAGGATTCAAAGGACGAAGTCTACGTTCGACTGGAGAAGCGACTGCCGAGTTTAGGCGCAGAAGTTTTACTCTTTCTTAACCACCTCACTGTCGTCAACTGGAAGTCGCCTACAAGCGCGGGGTCATACACGAAGACTTGGCGGGATAACGAGCGTGTGCACCTAGTTGCGACGTGGCGAGACAGCGCTGGTGCGCATAGCGCCGAAGCTGACTATCTGGTCCTTAGGCAAGGCGTTCACCATCGGCTGGCCAAGCAGGAACTGACCGTGATGATCGCCCTCCGTCTCGAAGGCGATAAGATTCGACCGACAGACGAGACCACGAAGTTGAACGTTTTCTTTCCAACCGAGGTGGAAACTGGCTTTCGCTTTCTTGTTCATGGGCCGTTCTTGCTGAACGACAGTCGAGAGAACATCCTACGCGATAATGATCTGAATCAGACCTTGATGGAAACTTGCTCGGACTTGCTGGCAGGCAGTCTTGATTCCTTACGTGACCGTGGCCTACTGACTATCCAAGCTCTCGCTGCCCTACCGATCCAATTGGAGCGATCGCCAGGATACGTCACTGAGTCCTGGCGCCCAGTCTACAGACCCGACTTCCTGCCGTTTTATACAGCTTGTGTAGCCGCTCTTGGCGACCGTCCACTTATTCCAGTTGGGAACGGTCAGCACCTATCTGGTCAGCAACTAAGGCTGGCAGAATCGGATCGAATACTTAAGCTACTGACACCGCAGCAATTAGGCCAGCTTCTCGGATCCGATCACGAAATCAACTGGGTTGATCCTAGAGTCACGGAGCGCGGCTCGTACAGCTCCCTATGGCGATTCCTTCGGAGTGGGCTTGGTATCCAAGAGATCACAGGCAGATCATTTGCAACACGTCTGACCCGTGGATTTCTCGAAGCGCAAAAAGACGACTGGTTTGTCCTTCTATACGAGGCACTCGAGGAGATGGCCGACCTTTGGAAGGCCGCCTCATCCGAACTTCGCTGTCGCACCGATAGACCAATTATTCGGCTCGAGAGCGGTGATCTGGTGCCACCGTTTCGCCCCGACAATCCTTCGATGCCCTGCGCCTTTCTTCCGTCAGGACACAGTGTTCAGTCGTCGGCCCCCGTCGTGAAGAAGAGTATCTATGATCGCGCGCCAGCGGCTGCCTTCCTTGAGAGCCTAGGTTTGGCCAAGAGAAGCATGCTTGATGACGTCTTGGAAGAAGTGCTTCCAACGATCGGCGGCGACGAACCTGACTTGAGCCGCTTTATGGAGTGGATGGACGAATACAAGTTCGGTCTTGAAGTCATCGCCGACGCAGTTAACGACTGTCCTCCAGCGCGAGCCGAATCATTGGAACAAGCCATCCTCAAGAGGCCAATTGTCCTATCTTATTCAGCGGCCGACGAGAGCATGCCTTTGCTACGCATGTTTTCAGCTGTCCGCCAGCCCACCGACGAACTCAAGATCTGGTTTGAAGGCGTCACCGACGCCTTCTTTGTTTCAGATGAGGTGACCGAACTGGCTGCATGGACAACCATCAGTAATTTCATGTCGAAGAGCCATGCAGTTCCGAGCCGAGTTATTGTTTATCGGCGGAAGCCAAATGCGCATGATGGCTATACGCTTCTGGGGTACTCCGATAGCAGGTACAGAAGAGGTGCTAGAGGATTCGATCCAGATGCGTGGATCTTCGAGTTGACGCTCGCTATGAGCAATGTTACGATCGCAAAAGCCAAGCTCCTTTGGAATCTACTCTTGCAGAACTATACGCTCATTCGTGGGGTGGTCGAGACCGCCACGTGGCAGAACTTTAAGAACGCAGCGGCCCAGCCCGAACAGCTTTCTCGCCTAGGTAGAGCTGTTGCCAAGACCGCGTGGTTGCCTGATCGAGATGGGGTCTTCCATACTCCCGACGTTCTCGGACTTGGCGACCTCCCAGATGACTTTGAAACCGCTTCCCCTGAAGCAAAACAACTTGCGAAAGTGCTTCAGATGGAGCATTCAGACCTCGATGAAATTGCATCCAAAGTAGAGGTCAACTCCGAACAATTAGCCCAGTTCCTGCGCCACAAAAACGATCCTCGGCTGCTTACTTTTCTGGGCCAACTCGATACCGTCGAGGAGGACTTCCCTTCGGACGAGGTTCCCGATCCAATACGTCGCGAGGAACAGGTCAAAGTAGAGTTTGAGCATACTCGCATGAAAGCATACGAGGATAGAATCCGCTCTGTTAGGACATCGGCAAATGCAGTTAGTGCAAGGAAGGAGTATCTTCGCCTGATCTATGACAACACCCAAGGACAAGTAATTTGCCAGCTTTGCCAGTTGCCTATGCCCTTTAAAGGACTTGACGACTTGGATTACTTTGAAGCGGTGATGCTTTTTAGGAAGCCAATCGTGGAGAAGGAAATGGTGTCTAACTACTTGGCATTGTGCCCGCTGTGCGCGGCGAAGTTCTTGTACGCAAGGACAACCGCAGACGTTGATATCGCTGATGCGATTAAATGCGGCTCCGCTTCGCTTTCGGTTGAACTTGCAGGCATGAGTATGGTTCTTCGAATTGCGCCTGCCCACCTAATCGACATCACGACGGTACTGACCGAAAGTCAGTAATACACTTTGTCCAAATCCCGAGAAAAGACGATCCCCAATTGCATCTCGACACCCAGAATTCGTTCGGGGCCAAGCAAGACGTCCAAACCCTAGGTCATCGCCTCTAATTTCACCGACCGTAGTAAGGTTCAGAAAACAGGTCGAACTGCTCGACACGAACTGGTTCGACTTTCTTGGGTTTTCGTGGAGTCAGTTGAAAACTGATACGCGTAGATCCACTCTGTACTAGAAGTGTTTGCGAGCCGCGGGTCAGGGCAACATACAGTTCCTTTGGCGTCAGACTCTCAGCATTTGCAACTACGGCGTGGTCATATTCCAGCCCTTTCACCAGAAGGACCCGAGATGAGACGAACCGTTCGGATCGACGACCGATTCGTCTTGTAAGGTCGCGAACTGCAAATGCCGCCGCGGTATAGTTTTCGTGCTTCCCACTAGTCATTGCGGTTAAGCAACGACGCCCCTCATGTTTCAGCTCAACTCGATAGGAGGTGACGCCGTCGAGATTCAGGATCGTTTGATAGGCCGCCAGCATAGCGGAAGGACCGCCGCCGTCAACAATGTTTTGGATGCTCTGTGCAAGTCCCGCATTAGCACGATACCTTGTGGCTTCGATATGGCGATCACGCGCAAGCGCCTGATCCAAATGAGATATTGCGGCCGACGCATTTGACGTTATCGCCAGGGTGAACGCTATTAAAGCTCGTGCCTGCGCCACGGCATCGCCCTCGTCTACAGCGCAGGCAAACTGCATCAGGCGTTTGCAATCCATCTCCTCCATCGAGCGAAACTTTCCACCGATGCCCTTTGAGAAGCTGTGGGCCTGGTTATCAACTTTGTGAACGACCAGAACGGTCCCGCTCCCATGGTAAAGCCCAATACACTTGCTATTTAGTGCTCGACTATCCAATGGGATGTATTGCACGGGCGCCGTCAAATCGATTGGTTCCAGCCTGTCGACCTTTTGGCGCACGTCCTGAAGCCAATCGCCCAGACCAGCGGCGCCAGCATTTATCCATCGATATGGAGTACTGAGGGGTTCCAGTTGGGAGAATGACGAGAGATCCGAGTTGAAGTCAATGGTAGATCCCTCAAATTCAAAAACGCCCTGGAGAGGGTCCCCAAGAATTCGGCAGGGTAAATGATCAGCGATATAGAGAATGAGATCGTGTTGCGCTCTGGTGCAATCTTGATACTCGTCGACAAAAACTCCACCGTACGTCGCCATCAGAATGGCGAGAATGGGAGGAACCTTCAAGCACGACAGCGCCGAAGGATATACATTCTCCCAGCCTTTTCCTGATGGCTGAAGATCAGACATTCCAGATACCGCTGGAAATGCCGCCGCATACTTCAGAGCCCATCCTGCAATTGTTTCGACGTTAAAAGCTGCTCTAGGAACTCCTAACTTGGATAGCTTCGAGTTCAAGGAGTGGACACCAGCATGGGTGTGCGTGAGGATGAGCTGCTTTCCTTGGATGGCGACCGCCTCCTTCACCGCCAAGGCTATCGAGTGAGTCTTCCCGTAGCCAGCGGGCGCCATCAAGTAGCATCTTTTCGCCTCCGCCAATTCGATTCCGACGTCGCGAAGCGGCACGCTACTCCTCCCCTATCCAGGTGCATATGGAGTCAACTAGATTATTTGTGGGCGTACCAATAAGCTCGCCGACGTGCCTAAACAGTAGCGCGCCGAGTTCCCATGCTTTGTCCCACCTTTTGAACCAACCCGCCCTAGACTTACTGCCCTTCGCCGCCTTGCCCAAAGCTGCCCTAAGTTGGGTCTCATCGTGTGCCTTCAGCCAAGCAGAGACATTCCCATCAAACGAATTACCGTCGGCGCCGAGGCTGCCACGCACGCAACTTCGACATGATTCATCACCGTAATGCTCACAAGCAAGATCGTAAATCGGCTGAAGTAAGTGTATCGGGACGTCAGAAAGGAGACGCTCCTCTGTACACATTTCCCCTTCCCAGAGTAAGACCTTCACGTTAGCCGCCGTCATCATGGTTTGGTCAGGGTTGGGAGGCTCGTCCGAATCGCCAAAGAAGCAAACGGTGTATCCGAGCGAAGCTAGTCTTACGGCAAGTGCTGGCCCTTTGGTGTTGCCGCCACCGTCTGACGCAACAACACCCAGGAGCCCGAATGAGGGCTTTTCATTGAAACGTAGGAGTTCGTCGAGCGCCCAAAGTAGACCGCCTTCCGTGGGACCCTCGCATACGATAACTCGACGAGCAAGAAGCGACTCGGGCTTTGCTCGAACTAAACCCTTGAACTCGTCATCGGATGGAAGCGGGACAACCCTGGTGTTTGCGCCATCCGACCTTACGACGCAGATTCCATCGCCACCGATCTCGGCGATGACTGTGGGTGAATGGGTAGTGATGAAGAGCTGGGGGCCTTTTTCCTTGTCCTCAGCCGCCAGCAGCGTACGAAGCAAATGGATAAGGCGGTGCGGTTCGAGTCCATGCTCGATTTCATCGATAATGACTGCGCCGCTTTCACTCTGCCCTTGCCGCTGGATTGCCGCCGCCAATAGCCTCCTCGTTCCGAGCCCGCACATGCGCAGCGGCACAAGGCCGTCGTGTAAGGAAAGAAACGACGTACCCTCACCAAGGGAACGAGTGTCCAGCCCTGGACCATACGTGCTTCGCGGGTTCACGCCGAGTTCCTTTCCGAACCCTTCAATCTTGGTAGCGCATTCATGGAGTGACGTGCCTTTCAAGTCTCGCACAGCATGCGTTGCCTGTCTTTGCGCTTCCGCCAAGACTTCACGGATTGACTGTGTACCTTCGCTCATTCGAGCTAGGGCGGAGCCACGGGCCCAGGTGATGTGACGATCGACGAATTCTCCGAGCCGTGTGATCCCAAATGCCTCGCGATCTTTTGAAGAGATGTACCTCGGATCGCGTTCGCTAACGATGACACTCCATTCGGGCTCAAGCGAAGGTCCAACCTTAAGTTGAACTGCGAGCACTGGAACGTCCCCTTCCTCCAATTCCTTTAGCTGTTGTCCGCTTTCATCCCACGCCAACTGGCAGAGCCCGAATTTCTCCTCGTTTAGCAAAGCCTTCGGGAATTCCGAGATTACAGCCCGAATCAGGATTTCCTGGTTGTAGTCGCAATCAAAGAAGTCGGCGTCGCCGAATAGCACGTTCCAGCGAGGGGAAAGAACCAGTTCAAGCGCATCAAGGACAGTAGTCTTTGTCGAATCGCCTGGACCAACAAGGCAGTTCACCCTTCGATCGATACGCCAATCCAGTGATTGAATGCCGCGAAAATTCCTTACTCTGAGATGGATTAGCTTCATTTCTCCCGCCCGTCCTAGTTCAGCTTCTTGCTGGAAACATGTTCCACTACTGACGTCATAATGAAACAATTTTACCGCTGAATGGTAACCTGCAATCGAAGGTTGATAAGTTTGAAAGTGAAAAGGCGGCAATAACAGCTGCGACACGTGGTGAGCCATGTCCTGGCGAAACGGAGATTGGCTCACTGGTTACAAACTGTCTCGCCATATATTCCGAGATCTCTATCGTTGACGACGAGTGAATGTGGGCAATGGCGACACACATGATAGGCTACGCTCGGAACATCGATCTAAGGGCCGTCCCACGAACATCCAAGCACAAAAAACGAGGTTCATCCGTAAAGTCTTGGCCGATAATGCCATCCTCGTGGCGCTTCAGCGAAACAAGACCTACTTGTCTGGCAACGTCGATAGTGGCCCTTTCAGATTGGCATTCGCCGATCGATTGATGTCATTTTCTTCTTGCAGAAAAACGGTCAACAGGCTGTACTCCTTAATCCTCGGATACTTCGACATGGTCAAATCAATCCTAAACGGCACTAGCCGCATCGAATTCGCGGAATAGCTCTGCTAACTCTGGAAATGCGCTCCGCGCGGCATCCACAAATCCTATTTGCTGGAGCAACTCGTAAGTAACGCCCTTGATAACGACGGTTACACGCATTTGATCCAGAGCCTTCTCGGCTTTCCTGAAACATTTATCGAGCTTCTGGAATAGGAACTCTTCGGGGTCGGGACTCCTGCGCCTGCTTCCCCACTGATCGTATTCGGCGGTCGGATTTGCCTTAAGGGCTGGCGCCAAAGCAGTGACTATTTCGTTGATGCTTGCAGTAATGGCTACTTCTTTGGTGTGTTCGATGAATCCACTAAAGTTGCCAACGGTTTTATCGAGCTCTTCGATTGCTTGGTCGAATTCCTTCCGATCCTTCTTTAGAATCCCCATTCCAAATCCAGGGATAACTCGGAGAAACTCCTTCTCAATTTCCTTTCGATGTGTCTCCACTTCTAGCTGAGCCTTCGTAATCTCTTCAGTTGGTTCGATCAGCCTGTAAGCTGACCGCAGGCGCCGCTCGACGTCCGCTGACTGAACGCCGATCAAACCCTGAGGAAGGGAAACTTCCTTGCGTGTTACCTTGCAGCCCTTTACTTCAAGTTCGACAAACTCGATCCTTGCGTTAAAAACCGTGACTTTCCTCGCTAGATCGAATTTCTGCGGCGGATTCGCATCGAGGTCTTTCTTGATCGCCTGCATCTTTGCCTCGGAAACTCCATCCATGCCGATCTTCCGAGACATTTGACCCAAGGGTCCAGCGCCTAACTGAGCTGCGATGCTCTCGGTAGTGTCGCTGAGTTGAATGGTGATTCCTGAAGTTTCACCCAAAGACTCGGTGGCGATTAGGTACGGCTTTGGCGCAAAGATGCTGATCGCGTCATCGATAATGGCGACGCAAATTCGGATGTCAGGTTCGCTGCACAAGACGGCGCCCATTTGATCGGCACAGGCTTTAACTTTTCCGACTGCCTCAATCGTCCCGTACCCGAGACGCATGACTTCTGGGTTCGTATCGACGATCACCGTAACGTTCTCGGCGCCAAGTCTTGGCCAAGTCTCAGTTAACGCCTCGGCCACCTCATCGTGGAATCCTGGACACAGCAAAACGACGCGGTGCAGAGCACCAAGAATGCCCGCGGCCAGGTTACTAGAAGTTATCGATGTAAGTGGCATCGTAATGTAGGATCGCCGCAAGACAATCTTAACACGGATAGGCCGCCAAGACGCCAGATGTCTGAAGGTAATCGAAATGTGCCACCAATGGACCAATCAATTCGCGGTCTCGTAGCACCACCCCTAACTCCATATTGTCTTGCATCGCCGCCCGCGACCAGTTGGCGCTAGTGATCAAGATCGCCTCTTCGTCGATCACCAAACATTTGACGTGCATGCTTCCGTAAATTTGCCCCTTGTGGGTTCGTCTGTTGCTAATCGGCCACACACGTATCTGGGCGCACCCGAGGACAATTGGACCGAAGTGTTGAATCTTGTCACGCCGAGATTCCTGGCTAGCAACGTCGAAATCTTCTAGGATGATCTTCACGCTCACTCCCCGAGCGACTATCGCCTCAAGGGAAGTTCTCAGCGACTCAACTTCACCTATGGAGAACGTCAGGATCAGCACTGATTTCTTGGCGCTTGATATGAGTTCGCCATAGGCGGCACTTGTGGTTCGAAATCCTTGCAAAGAATCGGTTGGTCCACTCCAGCAGATTTCGGCCTTTGTCTTGCGCGCTTCAATGAACCGTTGGGAGGCAACTGCGGCCAAAACAGCTTGCGGAGCCAGGACATCTGAAGCTCCTTTCCACTTATTCGCGAAGTTGCCCAAGGCTTCGCGTTGACCTTTTTGTGGTAATTCAAGCGACCAAGCTTTGATCGCTTCTGGAGTCACTCCACAGGATCCCAATCGAGATTCTAAACGATCCAGCGTCTCTGGAAGTACATCGCGAACCAGGATAGCGACGGCTTCAAGGAAAGCAGTCTCCATCGTTTACACCATTCCGAAGAACGAAGCTCCATGCCTTTCTAGGGTCTCGATAACAAGTGATCGATCCAAGTAGCTATTCGAGCGCTCACAGCTCGTCTCGGGAACAAACCCGCAACTGTGGCACGCGGCCGCGTGTAGCTTTTGACCTTGACTGGCGTCATAGCCAGAGCAAATTGGATCGGAGGAACAGATCGCCGCACGGCCAAACGCTGCCAGAATGATCTCGTTCAGAACGTCGGATTGCCCCAAGGCAACTAAACCGCCAAGAGTCCCTTCGCTATCACTTGAGGATGTTCCAATGAACACACCAGCCATCGCTCCTTCAGTGTCATTTGCGGGTGAACAATAGATTCGCTCACGCAAGCTGGCTGTTCCATACCCGCATCGAATTCCCATCTCTCTCATCAGAAGATGAGAGAAGGTATGCATGAAAACGAACCTGGCAGTCGGCGGGGCTGGGCGTTTCTTCATCCATGGCCTGGCTTTACACCAACGATCGTGTGCCATAAGCAGCATTCGAAGCCTTTCCTTCACGGCATCTTTCGATTCCCACTTCACTAGCTCGGCTTCATTAAATTGGACAAAGACGCCTTCTCCCCGAACTGCCACGCCAGGCACCCACTTGGAACGTCTACGAGATAGTGGGGCTCTCCTTTCAGGTGGGAGCGAATCCAGCTCGGACATGTCACCAGCGGATTCGATACGTGTGAATCCAATCAAAGCGCGGACCTCGGTGAACCGCTCAACTAGGACTATTCGTGCAATCTGTTTTGGAAAGGAGCTCGGAACTGTCGTCGAGATCGACGTCGTTAATCTCTCCGTCAACACTGGGCCGTTCGCGCCGCTCAGGAGATTCCATTCGGGCCGCTTGATGTCCGTCGGCACATCGATTGCGTCTTGTGGTTCTGCGGTACGCAGCCGCTCGATGCCTGCCCATATCTGGTCGTCGTTATAGACCTCCAATTCCCCGAGCTGCCCGAGTCTTCTCAGGAGGGCGAGCTCTGGCTTGCTCTCCACTGCCGAAAGGATGGGCCAAAAGCGCTGAATGACAGGCTCTATCGGATTGGTCGTGACAGGTAATGAAAGCACTGAAAGGCTAATCGGGAAATAAGAGTTACTGGCGCCAATGAGCATCGCTCTGATGCCCGCACTACACGCTTTGGCCTTTGCATGAAGATGGGCATGGTAAGCGCTGCAAGCCGTATTCTGAAGATCGCTCTTAGGGCCAAACGCATCTGCCATTGGGCGACTGGTCTGACAGTTTTCACATCGTACAAACACATCGGCCGCTTCGCCAGAAACACCGCTTTCGAAGAGTCTTAACCTTGGAGTTAGGCAAGGAGCACTGCGGTGAACGAAATCTACCCACGGAAAATCTTCGAGATGCCCATTTTCGCAGGCGACGACAAATCGGGCGGGTACAGCTGCTGGCATTGAAGAATCTGTCCGCGACCCGCGCTTTTGACATCCATCGTGGATGTACCGTGTGCGATCCATTCGATACGGCTCAGTCTGAAGCTTGAAGAGTTGAGATTCGATCGGGGCGAGCGTTGAACACAACGGGCACCTGAGCCACCGAGGAAAGACGGAGATTGGAACCCCATGTGCGTCGGTGGGAAACGCGACCCTGTTCAGGTCGGGTTGTTGCGGTCCCTGTCGAATATCAGTGATCTGCGAGTTATTGAGTGCTTTCTGGACTGCACGAAGCAGTCGGGGCTCGCTTATCGGAAGACACCGAGCGACATCCCAATAATCCAAGCCCATTTGGATTCCCGTGAGACTGGGCAAATCCAACATCGAGCCTACGCCAAAGGTAGAGATGAGTTGAGAACGGCGAAGATCGCCGACGACTTCCTTCATTCAGCTTCCACCTCTTCTTCGACTTCCACACTGATCGGAATCTCGGGCAGTTCGATGAGAACAAGATTAGAAGACTGCTCCACTTCGCGAAGCGAATTGAGGCAGGTGAATTTGTCCCAGGGGCCGTCGTCGGGGTTTTTGAGCAGTGGACGAGCGAAGTCCTTCGCATCTCTGTAGACCAGACTGCTGTGGGGCCGATTTGCTTGCCCGATCCAGTAATCGACCAGGCCGTTACATTCCTGCTCAACTTTCTCGCCAAGTTGCGGAGAGATGACACGTGAAGCACGATCCTTCAGCACTTTAATGCCGCTAAGGACAATGTCGCTTCGAGACTTAACTTCGCCCGCGCCACCGTCGCTATTGTATGTCGAGCTATCCAGTCGCACTAAGGATGTCAAGACACCAGCAATTGCCCGCTCTCTGGCCCCTGGCGCAAATGGCGTGACGCTGGGCGCCTCCACAAAGGAATGGAATGTGGCATGGAAATGTCGGAACGTTTCGAAGTGGCTGAGGTCGCGGGGCCTCGACCAGTTGTGAACAGTGAAGATAAGTCCAGGGAAACGACGTCCAACACGAGCGGTCGCCTGAACATACTCTGAGGTCTGTTTCGGTTGGCCTGCAACGATCATCAGTCCAAGTCGAGGAACATCGACGCCGACGGAGATCATGTTTGTGGCAATGATTGCGTCCGCTGGCGCCCTAGTCGAATACTTCTTCCCCTGCTTCTTCTCCTCGGCACGCGCGGCTTCTTTGTCGGGGTCGAACTCTGCCTCAAGCCAATCGAGCAATCGGGGAATGTCTCCCGCGGTTTTGCGCGAGGTGAGTTCGTCGTATCCGCCGATGAAGTTTCGCCGCGCCAGACCTCTCTTATCCATCTGTTGGATGCGAGACCGCACGTCATCGTCAAGAAGTCTGCGCATGCCTCCAAGCTCCCTTATCGACGAGAAGTATCCAACAGTCGTCATATACGGATCTGCAAGCTTCCCGTACTTGTCGTAAAGCGTCTGACCAGCGCAAAGACAAGCGACGTATACACGAATGAGGGCCACTTTCAAGCGTCGCCCAGCGCCACATATGCCGACGTAGCGAAGCCCTGGGTTTTCGTCCGTGATCGGTTGCTGAATCGAGAAGAAGTTGTCATCTGAGTCCACCCCACGCGGAGGGAACACTTCGAGTCGGCGCGCAAACAGGGCGTTTACTTGGTCTGTCGCTCGGCGGATGGTTGCAGTCGAGACCACGATTTTTGGCCGCACGTCCTTGCCGTTAACTTTCCAACTGCAAAGTTCGTCAATGGCGGTCTCGTATATTCCAACGAGCGATCCAAGCGGTCCAGTAATAAGGTGTAGCTCGTCCTGAATGATCAAATCGGGTGGCCTGAGTGGGCTGGCACTTGTCACGAATTGACGTGGATTCCGATCCGTTCTCTGATGGCTTTGTTCGTTGTGCTTCGAGGCGGGACAGAGGTAGCCATGCCTCTGACAATGCTGAGAGACCTGCCCGAAGAGCATCGCTGTCTCACCATTCCAAGGCATCTGAGCGAACTTGTCGACGGTCGCAATAACAAGACTTGGCAGAAGCCTGTAGATCTCTTCGTCCACCGTACAAATGGGCAACCCTTCCCACTCGGCTTTCTTCTTGCTGAAGGCACATCGACCAAGCGGATCGCCGCAGTATGTGATCAATCGCCGCTTTTCGACGTCAGGAAACAGATTCTTCCCCACCTCGATGGCTGTGCCGCACCAAGGACAGTTCGTTAGCTGTTGGAGTGATCCTTTCGCTCCCCTTCGATCATCACCCCCTCGAGAATCCGACAGGGCCGACTCCGCCTGATCGTAGTTGTTTGGAGTGCTCGCCATGCCAACCCACAATCCAATGCGAAATGGCGTCGAACCCCACTTCTCAGGCTCGGCTTTACGGAGAAGTTCACAGGCACAGATGAGGGTGGTGGCACGTTGGAACTGCTGAAGCGTGAGCAAGCGCAGCGTATACCGCATGATCACGGCCACTCCATCGAGTCCGCTTCTGCCCTCAATTTCACCTTGCAACCTGCGAATCGCCAGGGTGAAAGCGGTCAAACCAAGATACGCTTCAGTCTTGCCGCCGCCAGTAGGAAACCAGAGCAGTTCAGCAGTAGCTCCTGGATCGAGACCTTGACACCGCTCGGAGTGCTCAAGATCGGCAATGCTGGGAAGGTTAACCAGGACAAATGCGAGCTGGAATGGGAACCATGTCGGTGTTTCCTTGGCCCTTATCTCCTCAAGCGTCACCGCATCACCGCGGCGAACAGATTGGCTTAATAGACCATGCAAACGCTGATCATGCATCGCTTGGTTCATGAAGCAAAACGCTTTATAGGCGTTATCGTTTGAACTAAGTAGTTCAATACCCGCCTGGATACGCCTAGCCGCATTACGAGCCTTAAGCTCAGTCCACTCAAGTGTATCGTCAAAGCCATCAAGGTGTTCCGCGCTTACTCCCCTCTTTGCAACTTGCTTATCAATCCACTCAACATAGGCTGTGACCAGCGGTTTCAGTGAAGTCGAGAGTTCTTTTGGCGATGAATTGGAAAGCGAATGCATCCCCAAGTTGAGCCCATCAATCTTGTGCGGACGAGCCTTGGCTACTTCATAGGCAGGAACGGGCGTCGTCCAGATTTTCGTTGCCCGCATCGGATCCGTCGATGTGTACCAATCAACCGAAGTGCCATGCCCTACAGCGAACTCCACCCGATGGCGGTAGTTCATCCTCATCTGTTGGTTTTCAAGTCGTTCAAGGCCGTCGAGGATATCCTCTTCGAACTGAAGCGCGCGGCGGATAAAACTTGCCTTGCCATCTGTTGTCTCGGCCAGCAGTCGAACTTGAAACAACCATTTGTCGTCCTTGCCATCCTGACCATCTTGGTCGTTCACCAGGAACAGCGTCACCATCTTGGTGCCGTCGTCGCTCACTCTGACCTGGCCCTTTACGTAAACCTGGGGCGTGTCTTGGAATGGGATCCATAGCTCAAGGTCACCGTCCGTGAGTTTCAGAATCGTCGCCTCGTCGATGTGAGTTCGGAACCAGACCTGCTTCGGATCGCCCTTCTTGGTCTCGTAACCTGTTTCACTTTTGCGGCGCCGATACCAACCCCACGTAACACTAACCTTGAGTTCATCGATTGCTGAAGCCAGGCAAAATGTTAATCCAAGCGAGTTGGGAAGCATCGAATCCGTTCCTGAAATCGGATCGTCATCTTGTCCTTCTTCGGCGCTCTCGTCGCTGCCAGCGCCAAGCGAAGTGTCATCGGAAACGGGATTGAGCGGGTTGTCATCGGGGAGCGCTTCAGCTTCGGGAAGCTTCTCAGCCATCACTCGCGATTTAGCTGCGGTCGTACCCTTGCCGACATCTCGTGGAGCAAGCCAGCCGACCAAATAGCGACTCGACACCCAGGTCTCATTGAGTTCCTCCTCTGGTCCGTGGGCAGGGCCAAGCAGGTCATTTAGGACGAGCTGTTCGAATTCCGCACGGATCTCTGACTGCTTGGGAGGCTCAAGTTGGGGCATGATAGGTAGTTGTCTGTCTAGTATATCGGGTCACCAACGAAAGTGACTACTAGGCGGCGGGCCTTTTATGAAGTCGTACGATGTCCCACGAAGTCGCAATGCCAATGATCGGGTCAGAAGGCAAACCACTTGCAGAGACGAATACGACTTCCAGGCTCAACAGCATGTGGAAGAGGCGCTCAATTTCGTCTACTGGCGTGGTCGCCTTGCAGAATCGAAATGTCTCTTTGTTCGATTCACTGGCTCGAACGTCTTCGACTCTCAGGGTGGAGAGGTCGATCCGATTCTCACCATTCATCACGAGCCTCGCAAGGAATCGAGTTATGGACTGCTCCGTGATAAGCCCATGGAAAATACAGTTCTCGATTATTGGCAATTGAGAAAAGTCGTTCGATCCGATCACGCTCAGCACCCTGTCGAGCGGCCATCCTGGCGACACGTGGACCACATCGGACTTTCCAATAACAAAAGCTTCAAGCGCCGTCCTCGGATTTGTGATCGCCTGATGCAGCGCCTCGAGAGTAGAAACCACCTCCTCGCTTGGAATCATCGCTGGACGAGTCCACCCTGTGTGTGCGAGCAGGTCGCGCTCTCTCTTCAGTAACTCAAAGATGCTCTTCAACCTTTTAGCGTCGGAGAGTTCAGGAATGCCTGGTCGAATCTCGGCATACCGAAGCGCCAGATCTTGAAAATCCCCCCTGCGCTCGTTAGGAGGCAGGAGTTTCTTTATGGCCCGCTCAGTGTCGGCGAACAGTTTTAGGAACCGTTCGCATCTCGAAGTTTCAGAGGCGGTGGGTTTGACGGGCTCCTCAATCGACATCTATTTCCACGGGCTGGTCGTATCAGTCCTAAAAACCTGTACCACGTCAAGCCTTTGTTTCGTAAGTTTTGGATGTTCCTTCCTTATGTGTTCGACTACCGCGAGTAGTTGGGAGGACGGTTCGCCGTGGCTACCGATGTAGAGGCTCCTAAGCTTACGATTCCGACAGATCGCTTCAATTAAGTGTGCATCACTGTCTCCAAAAGAGACGCCGAAGGTGACCAGGTCTGGACCAGCGCTGCTGAACTCACTAAAACAGTCGTGTAGGTAATCGTTGCTGTGTATTCCTACGAGCTTCTTCTTTGACGAACCTTCAGCAATAAACATTGGATAGCGATCTGATAGAATGCCCTCGGTCACCTGTGCCAAAAGTGGGACCCTATCTTCTGAAACGTATTTGTACGTTTTTCCATCTTGAATATATAGGTGAAGCGCACCGTGCAAAAACCGAACACCGCCGTCCTTTACCTTGACATAGTTGTGCTCCTTCGACTGAAAGCCGTCGCCAAATCCCTTCCAGTCGCCTCTCCAATTGCTTGGGTCGGCGGATTCGAGTCCTTTCATCCAGACCCAATAAAGCAGAAAGTCGTAGTTGAGACTGTAGACAGTGTAAAACGGCTTCAGAAACTTGATACAGGCTCTTTTAAAGTCCTCGGGAAGTTTGTGCTGATCGGGAAAGGAACCATGAACCGCAGTAATGGCCGCGACCAGAGCGCGTTTTGTTTCGTCTAGGTCATCTCGAATACTCGGTACAGATGGACACGGCGCGTCGCATCCATACATTTCGGCAATGCTGGAAGCCCGATCAAGGGCCAGCAATACCTGCTCGAAATTGGCAGTTTCCAACATTTCGAACACGGCCATTGACGAGGCCGAGAGTCCATATCGTACAGCCTCTTCGAGCAGATTATCGTAACGAAAGGCCAAATCGCAAGCGATACTAAATCCATTACCTAGAAGCAGAGACGCCTTATAGTCCAGTTTGCCAACGAGCTCTCTCCAAGTTGTAATTGGTGTCACTTTGGACCATCCTCGCCTAGCAGTGGCTGGTCATCAAAAAGACTTCGGCGAGGACCTGAGAGAAGATCGCTGACGGCGGTTTTCGGTTTGGAGGCTTTGGGCTTACCATTCCCTTTATCGTGAAGGCCAGCGGCGACTTCGGCGGCGTAGCGCTCGTGGTTAAGTCTGAGGAGTCTGCGAAGAATCTCGTTACGAGCGGCTACAGAAATAGTAAAGCGGCAATCTCGCCCCTCCCCGTAGAAGTCGTGCGCAAGGTCAAGGTCTTGCCAGCCGTAAGCTTCTACCACCGTACGATCAAGCTGGGTGATGCACGCCCGAAATTCTAATACTCCAGAATGTTCACACATCGGATCGTCTGCTTTTTTCGAAAGCTCAGTGAATCCTCCTCCTGATTCGCGACACAAGCGTTGACGCAACTCAATCAGCTTCAAGCCTGCAGTCCTCATATGCTCAGTCAAGACAGGAAACGGAAACGTCTGGAACTGGCGTTCAGGAGTGTAGGTGAAATCCGTTCTCATAGTGGTTTTGTATGTGTCGGCCCATATGAAATGTATCGAAGACTGTAGAATAGCAAAATGAGCTAAATCGCATGTCGCAAAAATAATTAATTTTGCATCAAGCACTTGCTCAATATCTGTAAATCCAAAGGCCCAAGTTTGACTAACTTGTGCTCGGACTATACATTTATCCAACGGGGCTATGGCCCGATACATGTTCAAACACGGTTCAGCGAATTGCCACCACTTGAGTCGATATTTGTCTCGATTCACTGTAGCCCTATGTGGCAGAACTAGGCGCTCGACTCTTTCAATGCAGCTTAAGTAGTCCGCCGCAACAGGACCGTCGTAGTCATCAGGTACAACTCCGAGCCTTAACCAGGAAGCCCTCTGTTCAGGCGACGCCAATTGCCAACTTGATCCTTTATCTGGAAACGACTCAGCGGTGACCTCTGAATTGGATGCTCGGATTGAATCAATGACGGTGCGTTTTCAATATGGTAGTTCCTGCCCCAATCGACCCAGCGGCCAGTCGCGGAAGTTTATGACAAACCTGCTAGCGGATTGGTCTGGTCGTGAGTTGAAGTCCAAGCCACCCAAATAGGGTTGCACGACTACAATATCATTTGAACCCTCTGTGGCAAGTTCCATCGCTTCAATTCCAGTCAGCACAAAGCCCGAGCCCGATAACACACTTCCGTAGAAAGCGATTGCCTGATTCTCCTGAAGACGGTAAGTTTGCCCGCTAACGGAGCCGTCATCAAGAAGTGAGGAGATACCGCTAACGCCAGCGTCATCAAGCAGCAGGTTTCCTCTAAAGGGTCCTTTAAAAATCCAAACCTTCGCAATTTCTAGGTTTGCATCTCCAGGCCACTTCGAACTCTTATTTGCACGATATATTACGTCGCCGCCCTTTACTATCTGGTCAAGTCCGACTTCTTTCGTGTCCCCCTGCGAGATTGAATTTGTCGCGAGCAAGCCACATGTCCCTCCTTTACAAAGCAGTGAAGCGGCCTTGAGAAAGAAAAATGCGCAAAGATCGGCGCTGCCCTTTACACCGCCTCCAACATAAGTTGCGATGAAGTCTCGGTAACTGTCACCCAATGCTCCACTAATCTTCTTTCCGCCTTGAAAAGGTGGATTGCCGACAATGGCGTTGAATCCGCCTTTTTCAAATATCTCGGGAAAAGTGAGTTCCCAGTTGAAGGTGGAGCGGCTAAGCGACTTCTGCGCGGCTCTCAAGTCGGCAACCTCATCAGGAAGCTTGTAAGGTCCCTCCTTTAGAACAGACATCAGGCGGTCCCACTCCTGCTCTGCCATCGGTTGTTTAGCAAGCCGACGAAGCTCAGACAACATTAGGATGTCAGCCGCTTCTTGCAGCCAGAGGCTCTTAATCTCCGCTTGCAATGTGATGTGTGCCTTTCGACGAACCGAGTCGGGATCATGGCTGGGGATTCGGGACAGTCGTTTGCGTAATTCACAAACCTCTTCCATGCGCTGCGGGACCCAGTGGAACATGATCGCTCCAGTCTCTTCCGAGGGGCGCATAGTCATGGCGCTAAGTTGGTCTTCTTTGACCCCGAGAAGAGAATCGCCCACTCTTAGGGCATGATCGAGGAACGTAAAAGGCCTGTCTCGCTGCATGGTGGTAAGCCAAAGGGAGAGCTTTGCCATCTCCACTGCCATCGGGTTGATATCAACACCATACAAGCAGTGGTCTGCGATCACGCGGCGAGCTTGTGCTAGCCGTTCTTCTGGATTATCAGAAATCAACTCACGGGATGGTTGAGCGATAACCAACTCTCCGATTGGCGTCGTTACGAGCGATCCAAGTTTCTTGGCCCAGTGATCGGTAGCCATGGGGCAGGTGAAATAGTTCCCGTGGGAGGAGAATCCTATGGGCCTATTTACACGCTGGATGATCTCCTGCCATGCCTCTACAAGTCGATCACCCAGGTATCGGCAAGTCTGCACGAGGAATGCCCCGCTCCCCATTGCCAAATCGCAGACCTTGAGATCGACGATCTCTTTGGCCGTCTTGAGCTTCCATTCGTTTCGAGGTAATCCCTCGGCTGGCCCGACGTAGACCTGCGGCTCTAGGGCGTATTGAACGACTTCTTCGGTGAGGCTGACGGGCGTGTAGTGGGTGCCTGATGAGCGTCGATCTGCCCCCGACGTCACATAGATCGAACCCTCGGGATAGACTTGGAGGTGTTCCAAGGAGTCCTCTCGGATGATGTTGAGGAACGGCAATGCCCTCCCGTAAAGCTCCTCATCGTTTCCGCAGGCCACCCGTAATTTGGAGACCTTGAGCATGTTTGGTTCCTGCTCAAGGAGCTTCTCAGGATTACCCGAGACCTTGATTTTCTCCTTCTCGAAGAACTTAGCAATCTGACCTCTGTTGGCTTCAAGTGCAGCCACTGCGATCTCATCTTCTTCGGTTTCCTTGCCCGTCAGACCGATAATCGCCTCGTCAGCCCTGACCGCCGTGTGATCGAGTAAACCTTCATAGACGTGCCCGATCTGCTCAACTCCAAGGGCTCGGAAGGAAAGTCGTCTGGTTTCCCTCCCACCTCCTGGCACCTTGATTTCTAGGAATTCGAGCGCATCGAGCAGATGCAGTGAGACGCGGTTATCAATCTGGCACTGCTCTAGGTAGGGATACTTGGCAGGATCAAATAGCGAGCCGCCGTAGGCAGGCAGGTTGAGATTCTCATGGTTGCATCCACCGTGAACCAATCGGAATGTCGCGAGGAGCCGCTTCCAAGCGTCATGACGGTGTTCCAGCACTTGCTCGTCACCGCTGGCGATCTCACGCAGTTGATCATTTAACGCCCCGACCGAGTAGTTCTGAACATAGAGTTCACGGTCATCCATCAGTCCACGCTCTTCCGCGCAGAGTAAAAAGATGAGGCGCATCATAACGGTAAGAGCGCCGTTATAAACCTCTTTCGGCTCTAGTCCAGCGAGGAGCTTTCGACCCGAATCCTGGTCGAGTCTGTCCACCGCATTAATGAACACCTCGACGGCCTGACGAACCTGTCGTCCTAGTTCCTTGGTGACTTCTTCTTGGTCCTGGGCGCTCTTGTCCAGCAGATCGAAGAGCGATTTGCCTGAGGGTGCCCCCAACGTGGCTTCGACGCCAAGTATGCCCTTAAACGCCTGGAGAAGAAGCTTTTCTTCGGTGAGCAGTATTGTCTGCCAGGTGGCAAATCCAGTCGGCTCACCTTTACGAACGTGTACAAGTGACCACTGAGCGCCATTGGTGACGAAGCCAGCTTGGAGCCCCGTGTTTTGAAGCAGAAGCTGCATTCTGGAGTGGGGGGACGCGGACCAAGACGAACCCGCAACGGGTGCGTCCAGTTTCTGATTTCTTAGATAGGTGAGAATGGGAAGCTTGACCTTGCGTGGGTCTTCAGGATCAAGGATGGCAAGGTCTGGCCGAATTCGTTCGCCTTGGATTTCAAGATTCGCAACCGCAGATTCGGGAATCGATTGGGCTTCGCCGAGGAACTCGGCGGGGTAGCCGAGGACGTTCATGAGCAGGAAGCGAATCCAGGCTGTGTGGATATGGGGCGCGTTGCTATCCTCCCACTCTTGATAGGCTTCCTTTACTGATCTGTAGACATCGGACTCATGCGCGTCGAGGCCGAATTGGTAGGATTGGTTCAGGACGGAGAGTGTAAGGAAAGGCCCAGAGACTTCAACCAGACTGAGCCACTCGGCGTGTTGCTTGGCGTTGGACATCTACATCCCCTCCCGTCGAGCAATGGATTCGGGGACAAGAAACGTAACTGCAACAGGGAATAGCCGAGGTGTGGGGCCAGCGAATCGACGGTCGATCTGCTCATGTTCGGCCCTGATTTCGTTCGGTATCTGATCCACCCGCCTTCTTAGGGCTTCCATGCTTCGATCACTGTTGTCCAAGCCTAAGTCGAGTTGAAGTTGATCGGGGGTGATAAGATCGGCTTCAAGGGTCACTTTAAGCTCGTTCAGAATTTCAGAGATACTCTTCTTCTCTCGTGTCGCGAGATCGAGGAGCATCTTGTCCAGGTTCTCAGTTCGATCCTTGGTCCTGGCCTGAAGTGCCTCTGCCAGTGGCTTACTTAGAGTCGGCCAAAGACTGCGCAAGCGTTCCGTCATTGGGCTGGGTGGAGCCACCGATTTGGCGTGTTCCATCGCTTTTTGAGCCTCCGTGACATTCATTCGTCTGAATCGGCCCTCTTGGATGAACCCTCCCGCAACTATCAACTCCTCGTGCAATTTCTGATGGGTTTCACCTAAAACTAGAAGTCTCCCGAAGGCGAGAATCGCGGGGGCTGGTAAATGTTCATCGGAAACGATTTGAGCGGCGAATCGACTCAGACGCTTTTCGGGACCCGTGGACCAGATTTGGGCTCGAAGCAACCGAAGGCACATTTGTACAAGCCGATGGTTGAGGTGAACAAGAACCACATCGTCCCGCCCCCTTGCATCGGCATGGTCGAACACTATTGGTCGAAGTTGCTTCATGTATGGATGCTCAAGACCCTGCAAACAGGATTCCCAAGCTTTGGTGAGTGGCGGCAAACGGAAGGATCGCTCGACGCCTTTAACCTCGGCGGGTTCGAGGGGCGGTTGTCCCGCAATTTCTAGGCCTATCTTCACGACATGAAGTACGTTTTCTGGAGTCAAGTGTAGATCGAGCTTTATCTCCGAAAGCTGTTCTCGCAATCGTCTGACCTGATCTTGAACATCACGCTCGGCGCGTAACAGTTTGCGGATAGGTTCGGTTTGAGCTTCCGCGACGCGGGTGTCGAGAACCTTGCGCTTTCCGAGCATAGCCTCTTCAACTTGCTCAGCGATAACAGGGCCAACCTTTCCGAGGTCCTCCCGAATCTGATCAACCTTTTGGGCTGCACGAAAGAGGAATTCGAGATCAGCTTCCAGCGCGCTCTTTGGCTGGCCTGGAATCGTCCTTTCGAAGCCCTTGGCGACGAAGTGATAGATTTCGACATCCCGCTTCTGACCGTGACGATCAATTCGACCATTCCTTTGCTCTAAGCGGTTAGGATTCCAAGGGATTTCGATGTGGATCAGCTTGTTACAGTGGTTTTGAAGGTTGATGCCTTCAGATGCTGCGTCAGTCGCCAGTAAGATTCGAACCTCGCTTTCGTCTGGACTTGCCTGGAACGCAGCCTTAATGTCCTCGCGGTCCTTGGGAAGCATTCCTCCGTAAAGCTTCAGCAAGCGACCAGGCTCCGCAAGTTTCTCCTGCGCCAGGAGATTGAACAGCCAGTTTTGGGTGTCCCTGAACTCAGTGAAGATGATCACCCGCTCTCTCGACCACTTGCCACCAGGTTTGATGTGTTGCTTCAGCCAAGCGATAAGCTCGGCACCTTTGGCATCGATGGTTACTGTAGCGCGGTCCGCCCATTTTATCATACGGTCGATCAGGTCTCGTTCTTCGGTTGAAAGCGGAGTCGTCGTCCTCGTAGCGACTTGGACAGCTTCGATAAGGGTGTCCTCATACTCCTCGTCGTTGTCTCGATCTCCGTCTATTTGCTCCGCCAACCTCTGAAGAATCCCGCCCACATTCTTGGAAAGAGCGGGACTGCTTTCTTTCGGTTGAGTGAGAGTCCTAAGGTGCTTTTCCAGAGTGAGTTGGAATGCGGCAGGTGAGGAAAATAGTCGCTTCTTGATGAGCTTAAGGACGAACTCGATGGCATAAGTTTGCTGGGAGTTGCCCGCAGCCGACTTTGCGCGAAGCGCCCCATAGGTTCGCAGCATCTCGTGAACCTCAAGCTCATCCGCCTTGTATGGCACTTCGATTGGGATGATTTTGCGAGAAGGGAATCTCGTGGAGCCATCCCAGCGCTTTCCTATTTCGCTGTCGGATCGGAGTCTCCGTACCATCGTGACTCCCTTCAGTTGCTTCTCGTTGATCTCCGAGCCTCGGTGGTAACGCTGGTTATCGAGGAGTTCAAGCAACGCCGTAAAGCTCTCTTTGAATCCGTTGTGTGGTGTTGCGCTCAGAAAAAGCTTGTGCTCGAAGTGGGTAGCGATGGTCTTGAGTGCTTCGGCACGTTGGCTGGATTCTCCCGTCTTTCCCGAGGGAGCGACGTTATGGCACTCGTCGGCGATCAAGAGGTCGAATTTCCTCGGGTAAGTGGGCTGTCCGTCTGGAGGCAACAGGTCGCGGAAGAGCCTTAGGTTGCGGTCCCGTTTTAGAAAGTCGTACGACGTGATCAATCGAGGGAAATGTGACCAAGGATTGGCGTGGACGCCTCTTGTTCGTCGAAGTTCCTTGACCAGTTCGGAATCCACGATGCGGAACTCAAGACCGAACTTGTCCCGCATTTCTTCCCGCCATTGAATCTGGAGCGACGATGGGCAGACGATCAAGCTGGTTCGGATTCGGTTTCGAAAAAGCAGTTCCTGGACGATCAGCCCAGCTTCAATGGTCTTTCCGAGCCCAACGGCATCCGCAATGAGGAGATTGACTCGCGGCATCTGAACAGCGCGGACCAGTGGGTCTAGCTGGTAATCCTCGATTTCGATACCGCTGCGAAAAGGTGCGTGGTAGGTTTTCAGATCAGCGTTGCTGACAATGCCCCATCTCACAGCATCGAGGAATGCCTGGAGTGCCCCAGGATCATCGAACTCGGTCGGCTCGGGGAGAGCCTCGGATTCGACGCTCTCGGCATCCAGCTCCAACTCCCAAATAACCTGAAGCTCTTCACCAAGCGAATCGTCCTCGACCGAGGACAGAGTCACTAGGTTCTGCGGCCGATTGAGATTTGGACTTTGCGACGGGCTTACTCCAGTCGCAACGAACCTTCGGCCACGCGCGACGACGAGCTGACCGACTTCAGGTAAACGATTCGTAGTTGCTGTAGGCATAAGAAACGCAGGAATCCGATTCGATCTTCCTGAGTACCATTACACCCCAAGGCCATCCGTAATAATATGGTGAAACGCGAAATTCGAAAATGAGCACCACGAGGTTGCCGCTTCAGGTACCATCTTTCCAATATGGTTGCATATAGATTCATGTCCGCGGCTAACCTTGGGCGCATCTTAGAACCCATTGTCACAAGAAGTCTTTATTGTGCCTCCCCAGAAGAACTGAATGATGCGCTGGAAGGTCGGAGGGCACCCGTGACAGGTTTAGTCTATCCGTATAGGGAACACTGGCAAGAACTAGCGGCAGGCTTAAGGGTGTGCAGCTTTTCGAAAGAATTCGACAACCACCTTCTTTGGGCCTACTATGCTAACGGTTTCCGAGGTGTGGCTTTGGAGTTTGAGCTTCAGGACGAGCCAGGTGGCCCTTCTCGGTTAAGAGTAGTCAAGTATGTCGAAAACGCGCTAGAACAGCGAGTGTCTAGCGATCCGCTTACCGCGGCTTACGACAGTCTCACTTGCAAATCATCGAACTGGAGCCACGAGAACGAAGTTCGGATCATTACCCCTGCCGCCAATTTGCGCGAAGGAAAGTATTACGGAGATGCAATATTAAAACGTGTAATCATTGGATTCAGGCTTGAAGGTATCGAATACGACACCCTTACTTTAATCTGCAGGCAATTTGGCGTGCCGTATGAAACCGCAAAAACGTCGTTTCGGCAGAGAAAGCTCGTGGGTCTAGGAGGAATCTATTTATCCGATCGGTGAGCATAAACTACTAGTGTTTCGATCCAAAATAGTGAAACCAGAAAAACGTATTCGAAATCGTCCCTCATTGATCTGCCCTATAGCGCTACGAGAAGTTTAGTTGAGCGTAACCCACCTAGGATTTGCCGATGAGTCCAAACACAATGTCGGCCGCTATCGCGGAGTCGCCATGGTGTCAATGTCGTGCGCTGTCGCTAATGAATTAGACCAGGAATTATTACGTCTGCTACATGAATCAAAAGTTAAGGAAGCACATTGGAAGGAGCTAGACGGGGCAAAGGAGCGTCACGCTGCTTACAAGATCCTTCGGTGCTTTCTAAATTTCGCCAGAGCGGGCAAAGCGCGAGGCGATATCCTGATGTGGGACACGGAAGACTCGAGGCATAAGATCCAAGGCCGTGACGATGTAGCTAACCTTCATCGAATGTATCACCATCTTCTTACCACTACGATGCGTGAACGTTGGCCGCGCAATAGTAAGTGGCGCCTTCACCCTGACCACAATTCGCTTATAAATTGGTCAGAAGTTGCTGGATGGTTGGAGAAAAAGTCTGCAGGCGGTACAGTTCGAAACGATCTACTAACCGATGGGGAGTGGGTAGTTGAATTCTGGGACTGGTTTGTCCTTCATGCTTTGGAGCCATGCCATTCGCACGACCAGCCCTGCATTCAACTTGCTGACCTCCTCGTCGGACTTGGCATCTATTCCAAGGAATCATATATAAAGCTCGAACAATGGCGCAAGTCAAAGGTCCAAGATAGCCTATTCATCGGCTCAGAAGAAGTTGTAAAACTAAGTGGATCGGACAAGGAACGGTGTCAAGTGCTTCATGAGTTCCGAGAGCTTTGCGGTACTCACAAGTTGGGAGTGTCTCTCGACAACGAAAGGCGCTTGATCACAAAGAACCCGAAGTATCCAGTCAATTTTTGGTGGTGGACTCCTCAGCACGAATTGGACAAGGCACCAACTAGAGTTGCTCGACGATGAATCGTACCGACCTGAGGATCGATTACTCTCGTTCTGCCTTGCCTTCTCAAACCTGCCGTCAATCCGTCTGGAGCCCTATCCCATAGGCGATTGGTCCATCTGCTGTCCTATGCAGCCACTCAGCGAGTTCTCCAAGCGTATCGGAGTTCTTCTTCCGCTGCGTTTCATGCCGTGCTCCCTGTGGCTGATAGATCCAGTCGTCGAATGGAATGTCCGAACTTATATTGTTGAACAGACCTTTTCCGATGGCGATGATCCTTTCGGGCTTGGCGCCTTCAAGAAGTGCGCGCCCGTACCCCTCCCACCAGAGCCTCTGAAGATCACCCGTGAGATATCCACTCACAGCGTCAATCCTCTCTCCCTTCGGCATGTAGATACCGTGGAGCGATGCGTCCAATAGCCAGATACCACTGTCCCTCATTCGGTGTAACGTCTTAACCTTTTCCGCCAGTCTGGCTCCTGGCATGCTTCCTGGAATGTTCTTGGGAGACGTGCCCACAAGCCGTCCGAAAATGTCCCAGTATTGCGGCGTGCCGCCCTTCAGTCCACAGCTTAGTGCCGATTCGCCATACGCCAGGCAATACACAAGACGGACATAATTCGACGGGGCGTGTCCAGCGGAAGGTGGATTCCAGTATTGAACTGCAATATCCGCGAGAGTTGTGAAGACATGCGATTCGGCGACGAGAATAAGCCGCGGCTTCTCAGGCCTCCAGGCCCACCTATGGCTCTCCCCATCTCAGCAATCTGGACAGGTTCGGAATAGGCGTTGGGAACTCCATAGTCCGCCTCAATCTTTTCTCGACCCTTCTTGTGGGTATCCCGAATCATATGGAGGAACTTGTCTGGAATCGCTGCGTTGGCGTTTATCTCCACATGGCCACACTACCAGTTGGCCGAGAGCCATTGGTTGCTCCTCAAACCATGGCCCAAACGGCTCCATTCCTATTGAGAGCTTCAAGGACATAATCCTCGTTAGATCGCTTGCTTTTCCCATTCGTCCGATTCCAAACGGGGATCTCACGCCAAGTGAGTCACTCTATTTGGCTCACGTCATTTTGCGTCTTTAAGCAACGCAGATTTCATCGGCTGTGCTAGAGCTTGAGTCACAATGCCGCGGCCTTCCTCGGTGGCACAGTTTTCGCAGTATTCGGCAAATGAATAGCAGCCGCTCGTTAGCTGAACCCATGGCCGTGCCGTACTTACCTCATATCCCCATTTTGCAAAAGAATCTTTAATGCCATCTACAAGACTTCTGCAAATCGCCTTCATCCCGTCTATAACAGGATCGTTTACGGCTTGATTGGGCACATGGCCTGCAGGCTCAGCCACATATAGATGGGAATCATCTGCCAGCATTGGTTCATGCCATTTGAGGGCAGGCTCGCCATCCTCGAAGCTGATAATCACGGATTGCATTTCGACGATATCCTTCGCTAGCCCTCGCAAAAGGCGTTGATTCTTTGGGGAGAACAACTCCCTAAAAGCAAACTCGACGAATAAGCCCGTCAGCCGATGTTGAGCTTTCGATGACGACAGGTCAAATCCCATTTCCGCGCTTTCCCAGCAAACAAGATCAAATTGTTCAATGTCAATCGAATAGGGTGAATTCATACCCCTCGATCGAAGTTTCAAACGAATCCAGCGCAACATTTCCGATTTGGACTTCACTTGGCGAAAGAATAGAAGGTCTCCAGCCATTCCACCGAGCGCTTGGAATGCAGAATCCTCTATTGAGGAGTGACCGTGCCCCATTTGAACAGTTCGACCATAAGTGATCCTTTGACTCAATACTACTTGGCGAATGATATCGACGTAAACTAAACACTTCTTACATCGAAGTCCTGAAGTTAATGCATGTCCCAGTTCATGGTAAGCACACCTGCGGGCGGACAGAGTACGTGGAATTCTAGTCTTCATTTCCACTTTGCGAGTGCGTCTTTCCGATGACTGAAGCGGGCAGTCGCGAGGCGAAGTTCTTCACAAGATAGTCAATCCCTTGCTGGTCGCTCTTAATCTGAATATCTAGCTGCCGCTTTAGAAACTCATGCCGTCCTTTAGCGTCCTGGACTACCTCCGACCATCTCTTAACCCAAACGCGGCAATTGCTCTGGTCGATGAGAAGGCCACGCGGACGATTCTCCTGGCATGCTTCTTGCTCGTACAAATCCTGATCGACGGCGTTATTTACCAGGACAAAATGCCAGGTCGTCTTATCTTTATCGAATTGGTCATCACCTGAAACCGCCCGCGCATATCGCTTAATCTGAGAGAACTCGGTTTCGCCGAGGCGTAGCCTCGGCGCTTTCAACTCAACAACCAGGTGCTCAAAGAATCCGTCCTTAATTGGGATCTGCTTGTAGAGCATCAAATCTGGAACATCGTCCAGGTGACCATAATCCATCTCAGGGTCAAATGACGCCTCTTCCATGCCGATAATGGAGCGATGACGCTTGAGGACATTGCGAAGTGAGTTATCGTCGGTACCAAGATGAAATTGCTCGCCAAACAGCCAGAGATGGTCGGCCAAGATTCGCTGAAGCTGAGTTCTCTCTCGCAGGACCTTCTTCACGTCCTTCTCAAACAGGATGTGTTCTAGGCCAGCCACGAAATCGAGTCGATTGAGGATAGTTCGAGCCAAACCGATCACCTTTGCAAGCGGGACTCTTTGAAGGAGATCATACAGTTCCTTTCTAGGGCCATCACCCAACTCCAGTACTTCGCGAAGGAGGAACTGCACGATTCCTTCGTCACTCGATATGGCAAGTTGCAGAGCTTTCATCCGTTTCTTCCGCTCCTTTAGCGGACGTTGCATGACTGACGGATCGAGAACGTGGAGTTGCTCTGCGACAATATCGAAAACCTGCCGCTCTACTTCCTCGACTACACTCTTAGCGTCTCCCTCAAACGGGTAGAGGCTCTCCGATTTGAGATCAGCAACCGCTTGATGTGCCGTCTGGTGCAGCTTGTCACGGTTGATTTGTGTTACAAATTCCCGAGCTTTGTCGCGAAATTCTCTTGCCACAACGTCCAAATCTTCGATGCCCGAATACCCTGGCGTTATCTCGAAGTTGAAGTACGAACTCTTGATATATGCGGTGAAACTTATGCCTTGCCGATAGACATACCCAGGAACGTCCTCCACCGCAAAACCTTCCGCCGTGCAGAAATACATGCGCTTTAGAGGCTCGCCATTCTTGTCGTTCCTGCTCCAGAGAAAAACCATCACGTCCGCAGTGAGAGTCTTGCCGTCGAATTCGATGGTGATTGTCCTGGAACGCTTCTCAACCACAAATCTCTCTGCGTCAACCACTTCGCCATCGATCTTCACGACCACCTGGGGATAAGCAAACAAGTACGGTGCCAAGCGAACAGCGAGCTCGGTCGCTACCGCCGAGTCGAATAGCTCGGTCGCAGCGTCCGTAGCGTCCATGACTGAGACAACCACGCCCGTCGCTTGGTCGTTTTCGACGACATCCTCCTCAGGCCTAAATCGCTCGGGCGACCCGCTGGAGACACGAACAGTCGAGATGCGGCGCTTGCCGTCGAGGTCCAAAGCAACACTTCGCCACTGCACGATCTCACCAAGTGCGAGGGCCTTATATCGACCCTTTCCTTCACGTCCATGCTGAATTCGATTACTCCGCGTTCGATCCCGAAGCTTCTTAATAGATTGACCAAATGCTCCAAATGCATCCGATGCTGCGGTCTCGAAGCCCGAACCATCGTCTTGTATCGTGAGGGATGAAACGGCTCCAAGTTCATTCCTGACACTATTGATCTCGACCAACGACGCATCCGCATCTAGGGAGTTCCAGACAAGCTCCTCAAGGGCCGAAAGAGGATCGCACTTCGCGGTTCCGCGAAGTACATCTGGTCCGACGGATACGACAATCTCAGGCTGCTCAGGCATCTCGATCCATCATAGTAGATTCTCGTCTACTTTCTCCAGATCAATAGCAACTTCTTGGTCGATCTTCCCAACCGACGCGCTTCACTCAGGTGACAGTATCGAAGTTGCTCTGCAAAGAAGGCTCAGCGCCAAACAAATAGAGAATGTGGCGCGACTCTGCGACGGGAAATGAGGAGCATTAGCGACTGGCTCGCCATCAGCGTAGTATTCGAAGAACCCCAGTCGAGGGCAGTCGGCCATCGTACGAGACCGAGTCACGCTCCAAGAGATATTTCGAGTGACACCCATGTCTATGGCCAACTGCGTGTCCGCTTCGCTCAGCAGGGAATCTACTAAGCAATAATATAGCGTTGGAAGATCGTTGGTAAATCAGATCCGCAGACGACGCTAGTGGGAAGGTAGAGATTATGGGTGCGGAGTGATCGTAACGATCGTAATCTGCCCTCTGTCGGGACCATAATGCCAAAACACCCGCCAAGCTGCAGGCGCCTTGTTCTCAACGTAGGCTTCGAATACTTTTTCGCCGTTCTTGCCTGTCATTGAATCATACGGATGCGTTTCGAGGCTCGGGTGTTTTGGATTAGCTTCCAAGTATCCCAAGCATTTGCGAACCTTTTTTAGCTTAACGAGGTCCTTTTTGTCTTCGTCGAATTCAAGATTGTGGAGTTGTCCCTCAGCCTCTGTAGCAAATACAAGCTCGAAAGACACCTTGCTTTACTCCTCGTCCGCGTCGTCAATGTACTGGGCAAAGCTACCAAGGCTCTTCGTTTCGCCACGAGCAGACTGATCTAATCCACGCTTGACAGAGGCCAGCGCCTCTGGATTGTTCCAGAGCCAAAGCTCTCGCTTCGGAATCATCGCGACAGGCGTTAGAATGATCGTGCCATCCGATGCCTCGTTTACTTGATATTGCTCGCCCGCTCGGTCTTTGCCGAGGCTTAACCGTCCAGTGCCATCTAACTTGCGGATCTCATTTTGCAATAATGCAGGTGCAGACATTTTCTACTCCTTTCTGGGGATCGTCCCATAATGGGATGAACCCGTCAGTGATACTACCATATTTGACGATGGCTTACCTTCAAGAGTTTCGTCTGTCAGCCCAGCCAAGAATATCCTTCAGCGATTCCTCGTGGGACCATAGTGTGCCGACTATCATGGGCTCTTCGAGCCCAACCTTAACTATGTTGAGCGAAGTGGATACCCCGTTACGGCTATTGTGACTTGCGCCTTTGCCCGCATCCCCTTCGAAATCAGGGTTTGAGCGCACGAGTCATAACATCCAATGGCTCCACGCCTATGGCTCGGCAAAGCTCGATCAGCTCAATCCATTTTTCGTGGGAACAGGGGCGCATGCCTACCTATTTCGGGGGCGGCGGCGGGAGGGAAGTCGACGGCGGCCCTGGATCGGGCAAATATGATCCATTAGCTTGCAGCGTCGGGGCTGGCGCGGGAGTTTGCACCACCTGCGGTTGCGGCTGCCGCTGAATCGGCGCCATCACCATCCCAGGGTCCTCACCGTGCCTGTAAAGCCACATTAGCCCAGCAACAATAAGGATAATAAGGATTTTCAAGTCACGCATGAAATTTCGCGCGGCTCGATCACCCCATGAATCTAAATCGTTTGCCATTTGACTTATTCCTCGCCCTCTTGATCATCGTCGCAGTAACCACGGCCAACAAGCTCAGCCCTTGCTGGCGGGAGCACGCATTTCATCAGCGCCTTGTTACGCTTAACAGCGTATTCGGCGACGCTAATGTCTCCTCTCACTTTTCTTGAAGCGTAACAAAAAGTATTGGCGTTAACATCGATCTGTGCAATCACAAATGCTTGATCGTCATCCCATGGGTGAAGGTCCTCCAACGCCTTCGGGTTCCTGCCTATGGCTTTAAGGACAAACTCTCGATCTTCGCGCATGAACTTGGGTGCGTGACATACCACCGTGGGTTGTTTCTCAACGAGACTCAAGACAAACTCAGGGTTGTGTGTTAGTTCGGTGGGCACCTTTGAAAATAGGGCAACGTCCAATTCAACCGCCAGCTTGGCAAGTTGTGGATTATTCTGCAGAGAATGAAATTTGATATAAGTAAACGGCCATCTTCCGACTACTTCGAGCGCGAAATCGAGGTCGGACAGGAGCTCCTTGGAAAGGTACTTCAGGTTGCCTAAATCCTCCTCTAAGGCTCTCAGAACAAAGATTGGATCATTGCGTTGCTCCTTTGTGGCCGACTTGAGCGCTAAGCGATTGCGAATCGGCGACTTCGTTGCAGATGGCTGATCCTCGGATGGTGCCGCCAATATATACTCTGACAACCAAGAGTATTTTCTCGCCTCCTCCACCACTTTGGGATTGGACCTGACTTTCTTGGAAGCGTATTTGAACGCTTCGGGCCAGATGCCCATGACTAGCAGAACGAATTCTGGATCGCCCTTTGCGTGGTGATGGGCGGACTTGAATTTTCTCCAATTGATCGCAAACGGCCAAGCATCGCGTTCCTCCCTGAGCCACTTGGGTGTACTCATTAAGATCTTAGAACACCAGGAGTCGGTATCAATACTGCCCTGTGAGATTTCTTCGATGAGATCAAGCTCTTCTTCCTCGTCCTCTTCGGTCCAAGAGTCTTTTTGGAAGTCTGAGAATGTGTCTCCAATCCAATTCTCTCGAACATAGTAGGGCACATATGGCTCGGCACCGAAAGTCTTATGCCAAGCCCGAACAACTAACTCGAAGTCCGTCCGAAACTCGTCGCAAATCACGTCAAATGCGTATCCGTTGACATCTATGCAGCGAAGTGCGAACTCGCGACTGGTGAGAAGCTTGGAGGATGCATGCTCTAGCTGACAGGGATTTGATCGCAAGGCCTCCAGGACTACCATCTCGTCGGAACGCCACTCCTCAGGAACTACGCCTAACGGCGTGTACTGATGCCGTTCATCCTCGTACCCTATGCCCAGAGGCGGAATCTCATACAATCTGGTGCTGCCTGGCCTGAGTACGGCTCCGTCTTCGAGCAAATTGATGGCTCCCTCAGGGATACACAATATCGGGCCGCCATCCTCTTCATCCAGGAATCCTTCATCACAAAGATCAATGTCATTAGACTCCGTTAGCTTTGGCGTTGGGGTCGCGCCTTTGGTCACGGCGGCAAGAACTACTTGTCTGTCCTTCTGCAGTTTCTCTATTGCGTGCTGAATGTGGAAGCCGTTGAGGCTAACCAGGTCAAGTATGAGGTTGCGGTCTGATTTAGGCCCGTCTTTGGCATATTTCAGTGGAGAATCGAAGGGATCACGGCCAATAATTCCCACCGTACAGGCCGCCCTGACGACATCAATGTCCTCTTGAAACTTCGCACTCACGTGCTGCAAGGCATTGCCGTCTTTAGAGACCGTTTCAAGCACCTCGGCTTTCTCGCCTTGCAAGAGTCGCAGCAGACGGTGAGCCCGATTTGTTTTGACAACGACCTCTTTGTCCTTCACCGTCCACCACCGTTGTAACCTTTCGGCTCGCCGTACCTTCTGACTAAGTCAATGCCGAACGCATCTGTTCCGATGGCGACAACCTTAGAAAAACAGAGGGTGTCGTCAATGAACTTCCCAATCACTTCTTGACCTTTCTGCCCAGGCAACGGGA
>Ga0302320_10001552_pt1 | contig 55024 bp, 44 predicted proteins | sample Bog_T0_3_FD_202130 | JGI IMG/M metagenome (GOLD analysis project Ga0302320, IMG submission 202130) | Peat permafrost microbial communities from Stordalen Mire near Abisko, Sweden - Bog_T0_3 | ecosystem: Environmental > Terrestrial > Soil > Wetlands > Peat | place: Sweden: Abisko, Stordalen Mire...
CTCCCTTCGAAGGAGGCCGGAAATTCAAGGCAATCCTACCCTGCGCGCAAAGGGTGTTCAATCGAAAATTCAAAATTCGCAAATTGCTGGGGGGCGCCCCGAGATATCAGGGCGGCAAGGCGGGTAGGGCGAGCCCTTCGCTCATCGTATCGCCCCCAAGGGCGGCTCTACGCGTCGGCCGATTGCTGCCAATCGGGCGCGCATGGGGCGCGAACCACCACCTAGGGTCAACCACTCGAACTGCCGCGTCCACACGAACCACCCCGTCCGTCAGACGTACACCCCTCCTTAAGTCAAGGAGGGGAGCCGTTGCGGTGCTCCGCAGGCCCTTGCAATCAGCCTGGCGATTTGCCAACCGCCCCTCCTCCCGGGCACATTTCGTAGGCAAAAGCGGGGAGTCGGAAGAAAAAGTATCCCGCAGTGCGGCGGATATTTTCAAATCGCGCGGGAAAAAACCGCAAATTCGTATGGAAAAGCGGCAAATCGCAAGAAGAAGTATCCCCAGCGCAGCAACTATCTTCAAATCGGCAGGAAAAATCGGGAATTTCGCATGGAAAAGCGGGGAATCGCACGGAAAGTATGCCCCCACGGCGGATATTCTTCGGATCGCGAGGGGAAAAACTGTGGACCGCAAAGGCGGCGGTTGGCGGCACGGCGTCATGGGGTACGGCATTATGGGGGAACGCCCCCCTGGTTTCCGGGTTTCCGGACGGAGGAGGATGGGCTGGATTTCTCTTGACAAATTCTAGCCTCTGGTGTAGTCTTTAAGGACGGATGGTGGCGCGGGTCCGCGGCGCCGCCCGGAGGACCAGACGAATGCGCAACCCGGCGATCCCAACCCCAGCTCTGACAATGAACTCATCCTGCCTGGTTTATTCTCCCGCCAAAAAGTGGCAAAATTGTCGCAGATTTGTGGACTATATGTCGTGCGGCAAAGGGGTACTGAAAGAAAAAACAATTAAAATAGCGAACGAAGCCGGAATGTTATTGAAAACAAACAAAACGCGGACATTTTGCCACCCAAATCGTCACACATTTGAGTCGAAATGACATGAAACGTCGGACATTTTGATACCAAATGGCATGAAACGTCGGACATTTTGGCATCAAATGACACGAATCGTCGGACATTTTGGTATCAAATGACATGAAGTGACATGCAATTGCTTTCACCCGCTTCGCGAGGCTCAAACCTTGGGCTACAAACTTACGAGGAGACCGGGCGGGCCATTAATTGGAGTGGGCAGCAGCCTTCCGGGCAGACGTCATGACTTGCGCCCATTGATCCCATGCTGCGGCGCTCGAGTCCTGGCGTTGATCTTTCCAGAATGAGTTCACGGATCATGGCGACGAATTTGGGGTGGGTTCCAACGCAGGCGGCGCGCACCATGTTCAAACCCAACTCGGCGGAAAGCGCGCGCGCTTCGGTATCGAGGTCGTACACCACCTCCATGTGGTCGGAGACGAAACCGATGGGAACAATCACCACGTCCTTCGCCTGCCCCTCGGCCGCGACGGTTCGCAGATGGTCGAGGATATCCGGGGCGAGCCACGGCTGCGTGGGCGGCCCGCTGCGGCTCTGGAACACCACAGGGCCGGGCTCCCTGCCCAGTTGGGCGGAAACAAGGCGCGCGGCTTCGGTCAATTGCTGCGAGTACAGGCAGTGCTCCGCCATCGCGCTGGGAATGCTGTGGGCGGTGAAGACAATGTGGGCCGCGGCGCGTCGTTCCGGCGCCATCTGCTCCAACGCTTCCTGCACTTTTTCCGCGGTGGCGGCAATGTACAAAGGGTGATTGTAGTAGGCGCGGATCTTATCGATGATGGGAGCGCCTTCGCCGGCAAACACGCGCGCGGCGGCAATGTTCTCCAGATATTGGCGGCAGCTTGAATAGGAACTGTAGGCTGACGTCACAAAGGCCAGGGCGCGGCGCGCGCCGTCGGCTTTCATCTGCGCCAACGTGTCAGTCAGCATGGGGTGCCAATTGCGGTTGCCCCAATAGATGGGCAATTGCGGACCGTTCCGCTCCAGCTCAGAGCGCAGGGCCGCAAGAAGGGCGCGGTTCTGCTCGTTAATAGGGCTCTTCCCACCGAATTGATAATAGTGGTGAGACACCGCTTCCATGCGCTGGCGCGGAACGTTCTTGCCCCGAAGGACGTTCTCGAGGAAAGGCATCACATCATCAGGTTTTTCCGGTCCGCCAAAAGAGACCAGCAGAATTGCATCGTAATTCATGGTGACATCCATTCACATGCATACCCGCGGAGAGCGCAACTACGGTTGCGCGCGCAACCACAGTGGGCAGGATCAAGGCCTGCCCCTACGATTCGCGTTGCCTAATTCAATTCCCTATTCTCATGCGCTTGCAACCCGCGATTTTCCGCGCCCGGCTGGCGAAACAGGTAGTGGGAGACAATCCACTCACGTCCGGAATTGTATCCCCACAACTCGGCGCAGGCCATAAAGAAGACTCGCCAGCGCACCCACCAGCGCGTGGCCTCATCTTTGCCATAGGTTTGGGCAAAAAGAGGCATGACCTCGTCGCGGCGCCGATCCATGTTCCGCAACCACGCCTCCGCCGTCCGCTGGTAGTGGGTTCCATTCACCTGCCAGTGGTTGATGACCTTAAGATCATGGTGAAAGTAAAACAAGAGGTCGTCGCTGGGCATCATGCCGCCGGTGAAGAAATGTCCCGCCATCCAATCTGTCTGGTCGCGAACTTCAAAATGATAGGCGAAGTGGGTGTGGGTGAAGATGTGAACGAACAGCAGCGATTCCGGCTTCATCCAGGAAGCCACCTTCGCCAGCAGCTTCTCATAGTTCTTCATGTGCTCGAACATCTCCACGGAGACGACGCGGTCAAAGCGGCGGTCGGTCTCAAACTCGTTCATGTCCGCCGTGATGATCTGCAAATTCTTGAGGCTGCGCTCGCGCACCCTGGCTTCAATGAATTCACGCTGGGAACGCGAGTTGGAAACGGCGGTAATCTGGCTGCGGGGGAAGCGCTGCGCCATGTAGAGCGAGAGGGAACCCCACCCACAACCGAGCTCCAAAATATCCTGCCCGTTGCGAAGGTCGGCGCGCTCAACCGTCAATTCCAACATCTCCTTCTCTGCTGTGGCCAGGTCGGCGACACCCTTGTCCCAATAGGCGCTGCTGTATTTCAGGTTCGGCCCCAGCACGAGTTCAAAGAAGCGTGCCGGAACTTCATAGTGCTGTGCATTTGCCGCAGAAGTCTGGACGGCGATGGGAAGGGTCTTGAGATTGGAAACAAAATCCATCAGCCGCCTCTTCCGCGCAATGGGGTCGCCCGCATCTTCCTGCTTCAACCGCTGGGCAAGCAGCCGGCGGATTCCCATGCGAATCAGGGAGTCGGGCAGGAGATTCGCTTCCAGCAACCTTTCATACCACGGCGGAGTTACCTGCGCCGCAGGGTGTTCCGCGCCGTGATGGTGCGCGGCGGGAGAAAATTCAGTCTGACTTGCATACTGCGCGTTCATACAATCCTCCGAGGAAACCAGGGGGCGAAGGCACTGGTGGTTTGTTGGTATCGCCGGTACGCTTCGCCCTTACTCCGCAGCGCCTGCGCTTCAGTGGCTGGAATGCCCGTGACCTTGAAGAGAAAGAAGAGAATCAGCGCGGGCGAGATGATTCCGAAATATCCGTGCGGCGAGGCAAAAGCCAGAAGCGCGTAGGAGACCCAGATCAGCCATTCGAAGAAATAATTGGGGTGCCGCGAAAGGCGCCAGAGGCCGAGATTACAGACCTTGCCGCGATTCGCCGCATCAGACTTGAAACGGCTCAACTGGGCGTCGGCAATGGATTCACCCAGGAAGGCAAGCACCCACAAAGCTGCGCCCGCATACTCAAGCCATGACAACTCTTGCCGTGGATTCAGAGCGAATAGGAGAAAAGGAATTGCCAGCACGATATTCAAAAGTCCCTGCGCCTGGAAAAAGATGAAGAGGCGCGATTGCACGTGCGCTCCCCAGCCGGCGCGAAGTTCCTGGTAGCGGCCTTCCTCCGGCTGTCCAATGACGCGGGTGATGAGCAGATAGAAGGCAAGCCGCAATCCCCACACGGCCACCATGCCCGCCATCAGCAGACCGCGCAGGTGGCCGTCATGGCCGCGAATCGCATAGAAAGAGGAAAGGAAGACCAGACTGAGCGCCCAGCCAAAATCCACGATTGCGGCGTTCCGGGTGCGTAATTGAATTCCCCAGAGCACGCTCATGAAGAGGGCGATGACTGCCCATCCCATCAGGCTGAGAGTTATTGCTGTGGCAAACATACCGAACACCTTCCAAATTCAAGAGAGGGAGTTGACCCTATGTCAGGCCCGTTTCAATTGCCCCAACCTGCGGAAAATCGGCGTCAGGAATAGATAGAGGAAATAGATTGTAACGGGCGCCACAATGAACCACGCCGTCATTGCCTGAAGCAGCGATTTGGCCAAAAATGAAATCGCGTGCCAGTAGTTGCTGCGTACCAGCACCTCAATCTGCGCGAACGTGAGAGGTAGAGGGGCCGCGCCGTAAAGCATCTCCCCCAAGCGGATAAAGGGCAGAATCAGTGCAAGCTGCAAGGGAAATACGAGGTGATTCACAATTTGCATGGCGGGAATATTGAGCCGAAACAGAATCGCCACCAGCGCGCAGAGCAGAGTGGTTGTGCCCACAACGGGAAAAACTCCCAGGGCAATCGCAAAGGCGACGCTCAGAGCCAGACGCTCCGGGCTCAGACCCTGGCGAAGAAGCTTCAGCAAGGGCTCCACAACGACGCGATTGAGCTTCTCTCTCACTCCGCGGACCTCTTGAACAAAATTGCGGAAACGGGCTGGCCGGGCTTCAATCGCCAGATCTGGAGCAGGACGTAGAACGACATGGCGATGTTGCCGAGACCCATGATGAGGACGAACCAAAGAATCTTCACGCCAAGGTTGCTTTCTCGATAGGCCACCCAGACAAAGAAAGTGGTGAAGCCGAAGTAGGCATCATATAGAGTTGCCATCGCCCAGGGGTTGTTCTGGAATACAGGACCGCACGCAAGCAGGCTCGATTGCAGGCTGGTTCGAATGGTCATGACGACCATGAAGACAAAGATAAAGGCGAAAATAGTGAACAAGAGTGCCTTCATGACGCCGCTCCCTGACTGCTCCGGAGGATTGGCGAAGGGGATAGTTTGGCCCCTACGCGCTGCAAATTCGCTTCGAATTCTGAGTAGTCCTTGATCACCAGGGGCCGCTTGGTGCAGCCACCGGCTATTTGCTCCGCCGCCTGACTGCCTGCCAGCCACAATTCGATTCTCTCTGGCAATCCTTCATGAACTTTTTGCACGGCTGCGGTTACGTCGTCATTCGAAGCCAGCACGCCGAGCACAACAATTTGTGATGAACTTCGTTTGGCGGCTATAATGATCTCCTCGGCAGGGAGATTGGCACCGAGGTAGACAATTCCCAAACCACCACCCGCGGCCAACATTGCACCCGCGAGGATGCCAAACTCGTGGAGTTCTCCGGGCGGAGTGGCAAAGAGAATCTTTCCCGGCGCGTCGCGAACTGTGTACATGCGAAGCAGAGTACCCACCAGGTTTCTCAGGATGGCGGAGGTCATGTGCTCCTGCGCGATGCTCATTTTGCCGGAGCAAAATTGCTTCCCCACCAGGCGCATCAAGGGAAGGACGACTTCATGGATCAGTTGGCGCGGCTGCAAAAGGGCGGCCAGCCGGTTTAATTCAAGATCCGCGCCGGCATAGTCGAACCGTTCAATCGCCCCAACCAGTGAACCGAGAATTTCGAGCGAGCCATGCTGATTTGGCACTGCCACGCTGGTAGGCTCATCCTGTCCATGGGGCTCGAGCAACAAGGCTAAATCTTGATCATTAAGCCGCGCCACCAGCCCAATGGCATGTCCATGACTGACGACTTCGCGCAGCAGGTGCAGCCGCTTGAGATCCTGTTCGGAGTAAGCACGCCCGCGGTCGCCGCGCTCTGGAATCACGGCTTGATAACGCCGCTCCCAGGCACGAAGAGTATCGAGGCTTAGCCCAGTTAACTTTGCAGCGGCCCGGATCGGATATCGAATCTCTGACATCGTTAGCGATTCACCTCGAGGTAACAATAGCTGGACAGAAATAATTTGTCAATGATTTATCTTGGACAAAAGCTTGACAAACAAAATCCCACTGGTTAGAATCTGAACATCGTTCTGGATGTGTACCTCCCGAATGGGTGCAAAACAGGGGATAAACGGTAAAGTGAGGGAAGCAGTTTTGATCAAACTAAAAGACTACAATTGGGGCGCCGTCATCCCCTTCCTCCTGCTGCACATTGCCTGGATGGGCATCTTTTTCGTTCCCTTCCGCTGGGCCTACCTGGCGGGAGCAGTGGTGACCTACGTCGTCCTGATGTTTGGAATCACGGCGGGATACCACCGCTATTTCAGTCACCGCACCTACAAACTGAATCGCGCCGCACAATTCGCCATGGCGGTTTTGGCTCAGACCTCCGGGCAAAAGGGAGTGCTCTGGTGGGCCGCACATCACCGCGACCACCATCGCAACTCTGACCAGCCGGAAGATCTCCACTCACCCTGGCGTTGGGGCCTGTGGTGGTCACACGTGGGCTGGGTTCTCTCCAACAAGTTTGACTCCTACAACCATGCCGGGATAAAGGACATGGAAAAGTATCCCGAGCTCCGATGGCTGGATAAGCACCACTGGGTCCCCACCACGTTGTTCGGGATCAGCGTTTACCTGATTGGCGGCCCGCGCTGGTTCTTTTGGGCCTACGCGCTGGCCATCGTCATTCTTTACCACGCAACATTTACCATCAATTCACTGGCCCACGTCTGGGGCAGCAAGCGCTTCCCCACAGGCGATGAAAGCCGCAACAACCTGGTCCTGGCAATTCTTACCATGGGCGAAGGTTGGCACAATAACCACCATTTCTGCATGACGAGTTGCCGCCAGGGCATCAAATGGTGGGAGATTGATGTCACCTACTACCTGCTGAAACTGCTCAGCGCCCTGGGAATCGCGCGTGACCTGCGTGGCTTTCGCTTGCCTGCGAACTAAAGGGCAAGAGGAAAAAAAATGAGGCGAACGGCGGTCATCGGGTCAGGAATTTCAGGGATGGCTGCCGCCTATTTTTTGAGCCGCAAGCATGAAGTCCATCTGTTTGAAAAAGATTCGCGCCTTGGCGGCCACACCAACACGGTGGTTATCGATGGACCCGGGGAACCGATTGCTGTAGACACAGGGTTTATCGTCCACAATGACCGCACCTACCCCAATCTGGTGCGCCTGTTTGAGGAGCTGGGAGTTGAAACTCAGGCCTCCGACATGTCTTTTGCCGTCGCCTGCCGCAAGACCGGCTTTGAATACAGCAGCCGCGGATTAACCGGGTATTTCGCCCAAAAACTCAACCTCTTTCGCTCGCGGCATTACGAACTCCTGCTTGAAATCCTGCGCTTCAATCGCCAGGCGCCCAAACTTCTCCTTGCACCGAATCCACCCCAGATGACGCTGGGCGAGTATCTGGATGAGTCCCGCTTTAGTGCCAATTTTGCCGATCGCTACCTCTTCCCCATGGCATCGGCGGTCTGGTCGACTTCACGGGAAGCGATTCGATCCTTCCCTGCCCTCAACCTGATCCGCTTTTTCGACAACCACGGTATGCTGCAGATCCTGAACCAGCCCAAATGGAAAGTGGTGCGGGGCGGCAGCAATCAATATATTGCACCGCTCACCGCGCCCTACCTTGACCGTGTGCATCTGGGAGCCAACATTACGCGCGTAAGCCGTGATGAACGCGGGGTGGCTCTTCGTTTCCTCGACCGGCCGGAGATGCGTTTCGATGAGGTGGTCTTTGCCTGCCACGGTGACCAGGTGCTCCCGCTTTTGGAAGCTCCATCCGACGCGGAACGCGAGATTATGGGAACGTTTCGGACCACCCCGAATGAGGCGTGGCTCCACACTGATGCCCGGCTGCTGCCCGCCCGGCCCCACGCGCGCGCCTCATGGAACTACAATCTGGAAGCGGATGGCACCACAGGCGCCTCCGTGACCTACCACATGAACCGCCTTCAGTCACTCGATCTCCCGGAAGAGTATTGCGTCACGCTGAACCCGGAAGGGGCGATTGACGAATCCAAGGTGTTGCGCAAAATCACCTACCGCCACCCCTTCTATGACCGCTCCACCATGCGTGCCCAAGCCCGCTGGGAGGAGATCAGCGGAAGAAATCACACCCATTATTGCGGCGCCTACTGGACTTATGGCTTCCATGAAGATGGCCTGACCTCCGCCCTGCGAGTGGCACGCGCCCTGGGGGTGAACTGGTGAGCGCGCTCGAATCAGGCATCTACACGGGAACACTGCGACACCGGCGCTTCCAGCCCGTCTGGCATGATTTCACCTATCCGCTCTTCATGGTATTTCTGGATATTGACCGGATCGAGGAGTTGGCAAAGGTCTCGCCTTTCTTGAGTTATAATCGCTGGAATTGGGCCAGCTTCGATGAGCGCGACCACTTTGGCAATCCGCGCCTGCCCTTGCGAAAAAGGCTTGAGGCCGATGCCGCCGCAAGCGGGATCGAGCTTCCGCAAGGCTCCATCTTCCTTCTTACTCACCTGCGTTACTTTGGATACTGCTTCAACCCGGTTTCATTTTTCTACTGTTACGGCCTTTCCGGAAAGTTGGAAGCTGTCCTTGCCGAGGTCAGCAGCACCTTCGGAGAGACGCGCAACTACTGGCACCGCGTCAGTGACCAGAAGAATGCGGAGAACGCGCTGCACTTCCGCACACCCAAAACCATGCACGTCTCGCCCTTCATGGCGATGGATCTGGAATACGATTTCATTTTCACTCCGCCGCAGAAGGAAGCGGTGGTGCACATGAATACGCGTCAGCAGGGCAAGGTCTTTTTTGATGCCACGCTGAAGCTGGAGAAACACCCATGGACATCGGAATCACTCCATCGAATCCTCTTACGGCATCCCTGGATGACCGCCAAGGTCGTCGGGGCCATTCACTGGCAAGCGCTTCGCCTCTACTTCAAGAAGGTCCCCGTCTTCACCCATCCCGGGAAGAAGCAGGCAGCGAACGAAGGGAAGATCCGGTCCGCCCACGCAGCCTGAGCCGGGGCGATTTCCTAACACGCCTGGCCAAGAGGATTTTTCTCAAGACGCTCAAGGACGTACGCCACGGTTGCGTTGAGATCATCTGCGCGGATGGGATCTACTCCTTCGGCAAACTTGAAGATCCGCCCCTGGCTACGATTGTTGTGCGCGATGACCGATTCTTCTCGCGCGCTCTCTTTGGCGCGGATGTTGGCATCGGCGAGTCTTATATGGATGGCGATTGGACGTCTCCCTCGCCTGCGGATGTGGTGCGTTTCGGCATCCGCAACCTCGGCTTGCTGGAGAACCGCAACCGCGTATTCTCGGGCATCAACCGCGGCCTCAACTTGCTCCGGCACCGCCTGCGGCCCAATACTCCCGGCGGCAGCGAAAAGAACATCCGCGCCCATTACGATCTGAGCAACGACTTCTTTCGTCTTTTTCTTGACCGCAATCTGGCCTATTCATGCGCCTACTATGAATCCACAGAGGACTCGCTGGAAAAAGCACAGGTGCAGAAGTTTGACCGCATCTGCCGCAAGCTCCAACTGCAGCCCGGCGACCAGCTGCTGGAGATCGGAACCGGATGGGGCGGGTTCGCCGTTTATGCCGCCACCCATTTTGGCTGCCGTGTCACCACCACCACCATCAGCCAACGGCAATTCGAGTATGCGCAGGCGTGGTTCAAAAAAGAGGGGCTGGATGAATCACGCGTCCGCTTGCTCCTGCAGGACTACCGGGATTTACAGGGAGAGTTTGACAAGATCGTCAGCATCGAGATGTTCGAAGCCGTTGGGTACGACTATTATGACGAGTTCTTTCGCGCCTGCAACCGGCTGCTGAAACCCGGGGGAACGATGCTGCTCCAGACCATTACCATGAACGAAGCGCGCTTCCCCAGTTACCGGCGTGAAACCGACTGGATCCAGAAACACATTTTCCCGGGGTCCGAACTTGCCTCAATCCAGGGAATCATCGCCTCGCTCAAGCGGGTAACGGACCTCTCACTGTCACACTCTGAAGAAATTGGCCTGCATTACGTTTACACGCTGCGCGCCTGGCGTGAGCAGTTCCTTCGCTCACTTGATTCTGTCCGCGAGTTGGGTTTTGATGAACGATTCATCCGCATGTGGGACTTTTACCTCGCCTACTGCGAAGGCGCCTTCCGCGAACGTTACATCGGCAATTCGCAGTTGGTGTTGAGCAAGCGCTAGCCCGAACTTTTCACCGTCCGGTAAGTAGCGAAGCTTGCAAACGCCTCTGGGGTTTAAGATTTCCACCGCCCAGAGAGTCGTCGAAGCGGGCGAGAAGTTTTGGCTAAAACCCTTTCTTTTCATTAAGATCGCAAGAAACATGGAATAAGGCCTGGGTCTTCAACAATACCGCGGGAAAGGCTCAACGGCGATTTCCCTGCCAAGTTTCCCCCGGCCAATTCGCTTCGTATCTTCAAGTTCCTTTATTTTCATACACATCTCGGGATATCCCTGCATAGATGTAATACGGGACACGGGCGTAAGGTCGCGAAATGGACTCCGGCAAACATGCGTTCTCCCCGCCCGGATCTGGGAAGATCAATAGCAATTCCCTGGCGAGTTCCTCACGACCAACCCATTTGGCTTTTCCTCGTTCCTTTATTTTCATAGACTTCTCGGGATATCCCTGCATAGATGTAATACGGGACACGGGACACGGGCGTAAGGTCGCGAAATGGACTCCGGCAAACACGCGTTCTCCCCGCCACGGTCCTGAACAAATAAGGCACTTCTTTCCTGAAAACCCGTCGCGGATTGCAATTCACGACAAATTGTCTGCGCCAACTCTGCAAAATCCTGTCGATTTGCGTCAAATTTGCGGAACCGGGTTCCCCCAACGCATGACATTTTGTCACCGCTCCCTTTGTTTTCATACACATAGTCGGTTCGACCTTCATTTTTAACATCTCTAAGGCAAAACGGCGCCTCGTGAGTGACTTTTTGTTGTTTTTGGGGGGAGTGAGCCGCCACAAGGGGCAAAGGGGGAAGGCTTTCATGCTGAACCTCGAACCGCCATTCCGCGCCGGGCGCGAAGCGTCCGTTCCACTCTAGCAATTTCCCTAGCCTCTGTCAAGGGGAAAAGAGGCTAGCTACGGGCGCGGCGATTGCTGCTGCCGCTGCCCGCGGCGGGCAGTTCCACCCATCCGGATCAGCCACGAGGTTTAACCACCCCGGCGCACGCGCGCTGCCCCTCCTGCGGCATCGTGAGAAATCCGGGCTGGCCATGGTCTCACGGCGGTGCACCTTGCATTGTTATTGGGGGGGGTTGCGCCTTTAAGAGGCGCGATTAGACAAATGAAACAGTGGGGGGATCGTGCTCATCTTCGGAGCCCTGCCCGATGAAGGTCGCCTGGGCGCTGGGGGCCAGCGGCGCTTTATAGTGCGGGCTGCGCGTATAGCTTCCGTCGGTTTGCAGATGGCGCGCTTTGGCCTGGTCTGCCAGGTAAACTTCCAGAATTCCCTTTAGACGCTTTACCAGACGCGGATTCTCCACCGGGAAGATGATCTCCACACGGTGGCTCAGGTTGCGGCGCATTAAATCCGCACTACCGAGATAAACCTCTTCCGCGCCTCCATTGCCGAAATAATAGATGCGGCTATGTTCCAGGAAGCGTCCCACGATGCTGACGACCCGGATGTTTTCGCTCACGCCGGGAACCCCGGGGCGGAGGCAGCAGATGCCCCGCACCAGCAGATCCACTTTCACTCCCGCCTGTGAGGCCTGGTAGAGCAGCCGGATCATGGGCGGATCTTCCAGGGCATTCATTTTGAAGATCAGCCGCCCGGTGCGCCCGGCCTTCTGGTGCTCAATCTCGCGGCGAATCAGTTCCGCCAGCCTTTCGCGCATATTGGCCGGAGCCACCAGAAGTTTCTGCGGTTCCTGCTTGGCGGAGTAGCCCGTGAGCGCGTTAAAAAAGTAGGTGGCGTCGGCGGCAATCTTCTCATTGCAGGTCAAAAGCCCCAGATCCGTGTAGAGGCGCGCGGTGACGGGGTTGTAATTGCCCGTGCCCAGGTGCACGTAGCGGCGGATGGCATCGCCTTCGCGGCGCACCACCAGTGCGATCTTGCTGTGGACCTTCATCCCCACAATTCCATAGATGACGTGCACGCCCGCATCTTCCAGCGTCCGCGCCCACTCAATGTTGCTCTCCTCGTCGAAGCGGGCCTTCAATTCCATCAGCACCGCCACCTGCTTGCCGTTCTCAACCGCATCCAGAAGAGCGGCGACGATGGGGGAGTTTCTGCCCACGCGGTAGAGGGTCATCTTGATGGCGAGAACGTTGGGGTCGCGCGCCGCCTGCCGAAGGAACTCCACCACGGGCTGAAACGATTCGTAGGGATGGTGCAAAAGAAATTCATCCTGGCGAATCAGGCTGAACAGATCCCCCTGGCAGTCAGGACCGAGACTGGCGGGGATCATCGGCACAAAGGGCTTGTCCTTCAGATCCGGGCGATCGAGGGAATAGAGTTCCATAAACCGGTCGAAACCCAGCGGTCCATCAACGCGATAGACATCCTGGGGATCAACTTCAATCTGGCTGGTAAGAATGGAGAGAATTCTCTCCGGCATGTTCAGAGCCACTTGCAGCCTGACGACGTCCAGGAAGCGGCGCTCGCGCATGGCCTCTTCAATAGTCTCCAGCAGGTCGTCACTCTCAAGTTCCTGAACGGCCACTTCCGCGTCACGGGTCACGCGAAAGGGGGACGACTCCACAATCTCCATGCCGGGGAACAGCAGGCCCAGATTGCCTGCGATCAACTGCTCGAGCCAGACAAACTTGAAGATTTTGGGCGAAGATGCGCCTGTCGGGGAGGCAGCGGTTGGGGCCTTCACCGGAATCAATTGGGGCAGGGTGTCAGGAACCTTAACGCGGGCGAAGTGCTCATCACCGTCATGGTCGCACACCACCACAGCAAGATTCAGACTGCGATTGGAGATGTGGGGGAACGGACGTCCGGGATCAAATGCCAGCGGGGTCAGCACGGGGAAAACGTGCTGCTGAAAGTAGGAGTCCACCGCGGCTCGTTCATCCACCGGAAGGGAGCACGAATCAACTACGGTGATTCCCTGCTTCTCCAGGGCCGGCTGAACTTCCTCGCGCCAGAGGCTGAAGGCGCTGGCGGCGATCTGGCGAACCTTTTCCCGGATCAGTTGAAGCTGTGCCGCCGCCGGACGGCCATCGCGGCCCACATCGGTCCGGCCACTGGCCACCTGCTTCAGCAATCCCGCCACGCGAACCATAAAAAATTCGTCCAGGTTCGAACCAAGAATGGCAAGGAACTTCAGGCGCTCAAGCGGGGGGTTCTCCGCATCCGCCGCCTCTTCCAAAACCCGGGACTGGAATTCCAGAAGACTCAACTCACGGTTGATATAGAGGTCAGAGTTCTTCAGTCCGTCGCCGTCAGGACTGGGGGTCTGCCGCTCAGTGGCAATCAAGGGATCCACCTTGTGTTCCTTCGCGCCATTGCGTTTTGCATGGGATTTGGAGGCCATCGAGACAGAATCATAGCGGATTTCATGTCATCGGGCAAATCGGCGCAGATGGTAAGCCCATAGAATCTATGCATCACGTGCTCGCACTCAACCTGGGAAGCCTATGATAGAAATGTTTCACGGAGGTTACAATCTTCGTTAGCCGATGAAATTATTGGGGGGGGGACCATGATGAATCGTAATTTGAACCCGTGCCAAAGCACTTCCAGTGCTGCCCGAGGCTCCTTCAAAACTGACGGCTTGAATCCATTCATCACAATCCGGTTTCCTGACTTGCTCGGGAAGCCCTATAATGAATTCCGGGTTTAGAAATATGTCTGCCACTCAAATTGAATTACGCGCGGCTTACGCGGAGTGCCGGCGGCTGGCGAGCCGGCATTACGAAAACTTCCCCACCGCCTCATACCTGGTCCCCCGCGACCGGCGTGACGCGCTAGCCGCTGTCTATGCCTTTGCCCGCTACGCGGATGACGTTGCGGATGAGCCGGGCGTGGAAAACCGCCTGGAAAAGCTGGCCGATTGGCGCGCGAAACTCAATGCCAGCTACGAGGGAAAGATCGACCATCCTGTTTTCCTGGCGCTGCATGACAGTGCGGAACGGTTCCAACTGTCGCGCCGAAATTTCGAAAACCTGCTCACGGCGTTTGAGTCTGACGTGGTGACCAGCCGCCATGCGAATTTTGATTCGCTGTTGAAATACTGCACCTGTTCGGCAAACCCCGTGGGACGGCTCGTGCTGGAACTCTTTGGCTATCACGACGCGCACCTGTTTGAGCTTTCCGACCACGTCTGCACCGCCCTGCAGCTTACGAATTTCTGGCAGGACGTGGCCGTGGACTTCTCCCGCGACCGGATCTACCTGCCGCTGGAGGATATGGCGCGGTTCGGCTATTCGCTGGACAATCTGCGCGCAGGAACGTGCGACCAGCGCTGGCAGGATTTGATGGCGCTCGAGATCGCCCGCACGCGCGAGTTTTTTGAACGGGGCAGGAACCTGCCGGAGGAAGTGCAGCCCAAACTGCGCACTCAGCTGCGCCTGACCTGGCTGGGCGGAACGGAAATTCTCACAAAAATCGAAGCAGTTTCATACGATATCTTTCAGCGGCGGCCATCGCTTGGCAAATGGGATTTCCTGCGCCTCTACCTGCGCGCCCGCCGGGCTCCGCTGAAGCCGAGCACGGCTCATACTGCCACGGTTGCCATTCCATCATGAACGAAATCTCCAAGAACACCCATTTCACCAACGCGCGCGTTACCAACTTTTATTACGCCTTCGTATTTCTTCCCACGGAAAAACGGCTGGCCATCGAAGCGGTGTATGCTTTCGCGCGCCGCGGCGACGATGTGGCTGACAGTGGTTTGCCCCCGGCGGAAGCGGCCGCCGCGCTCGCAAGCTATCGCGAGGCGCTCGATGCGTGCTACGCCCAGGACCAAACCAAGCTCGATTCGCCGGCGTTGCGCGCCCTTGCCGAAGCCATCCGGCGGTTCAAAATTCCGCGGCAGCCTTTTGAGGACCTGATTCTGGGACTCGAAATGGATTTAAAGGGAACGCACTACACCACGTTTGAAGAGCTGTCCCTTTATTGCTACCGCGTGGCGTCCACCATCGGGCTGATCTGCATCGAAATTTTCGAATACAAAAATCCGCGCACGCGTGAATATGCCGTAAACCTGGGGAAGGCGCTGCAGATGGTCAACATCCTGCGCGACATTCAAGCCGACGCGCAACGCGGACGCATTTATCTGCCGCAGGAGGATCTGGACCGCTTCAGCGTTCGCCCGGCAGAATTGCTGGAGGGAAAGTATAGCGACCCCTTCATTGAGCTCATGCAGTTTGAATGCGACCGGGCGCTGAACTTCTTCAAGCAGGCGCGCCAGTTGCTTCCGCCCGAAGACAAGAAATCAATGAAAGCCGCGGAAATCATGGCTTCAATCTACTGGGGCATCCTGAAGCGAATTCAAAAGCGCTGCTACAACGTCTTCGGCAAGCGTGTGCGCGTCCCCCGCCCCATGAAGATCTGGACCGCGTTCACTGTCTACCTGGGAGCGGAGTGGCAAAAGTGACAGTCCGGAGTCCGGGGTCCGAAGTTCGGAGTCAGCGCCTCGCAAATCGCGGCGAGTTTCGAGTTTTGAATTTCGCCAACCCCCTTTGACGGACACTTTGGACAACTGACGACGGACTGCGGACAATGCCCAACGAAGTAATCATCATCGGTGGCGGTTTTGCCGGCTTGGCGGCGGGTGTGGCGCTGGCCGAGGCGGGCAAGAAGGTCTGCCTGCTCGAACAGAAGCCGCATCTGGGCGGGCGCGCGCGCTCATTTCGCGATCCCACCACCGGCTCGATTGTGGACAACGGCCAGCATCTTTTCATGGGCTGCTACCACTCCACCATTCAATTCCTTAAGACCATCGGGACCCTTGACCGCCTGCATTTTCAGCCCCGGCTTGACGTGCCGTTTCTCGACCGCGATGGCCGGCTGACGCGCCTCGATTGCCCGGATCTGCCTTCTCCCTGGCACCTTCTTCTGGGGGTTCTGCGCTCAGGCAGCTTTACTTTCAAACAGAAGCTGGAAGTGCTGCGGCTGGGAGGTGACTTGCGCCGCGGCGGGGGGAAGTCCGCGCCAACCGCCTCGGAAAGCGTCACGGCTTGGCTCAACCGGCGGGGACAGTCGGACGGGCTTCAGCACAATTTTTGGGATCTGCTCTGCATTGCCGCCTTGAATGAAGACCCGCACATCGCTTCCGCCCAGCTCTTTGAGCGCGTCCTGCGGCTGGCGCTGTTTTCCTCCCCAGCCGATTCGCGCCTGGGCATCGCGCGTGTTGGCCTGAGTGAGTGCTACACCGCTGCGGCTGCAGAATTCATCGAAGCGCGCGGCGGCCGGGTGCAGACCGGGCGCAACATCAAACAACTCCTGATTGCGGATGGTATTTGCCGCGGCGTGGATTTGGGCGGGGGTGAATTGGTGGAGGGCGCAACCGTGATCTCTTCCGTGCCCTGGCAACAATTCGCCACCATCCTGCCAGGCGAGTTGCTGCGCAGTGAACCTTTTTTTGCCGGCGCCCTGGCGCTGCGGCCCGCGCCCATTATCTCCATCAACCTCTGGTTTGACGCGCCCATCACGGACCTTGAGTTCGTGGGATTGCGCGGGACAAACGTCCAATGGCTTTTTGACAAGAGCCGCATTCTCAGCGCCAAAGACCACTGCATCGCGCTGGTCCTGAGCGGCGCGCATGAGCACGTCAGCCGGTCAAAGGAAGAACTGCTGGCCATCGCCCTGCGGGAACTGGGTGAGGTGCTGCCCGCCACGCGCAACGCCAAATTGCTGCACTCGCTCGTCATCAAGGAACGCTTCGCCACATTTTCGCCCAGCCCGGAAGCTGAACCTCTGCGGCCAACCGGGCGCACTCCCATTCGAAACCTGTTTCTGGCAGGAGACTGGACCGCCACGGGCCTGCCCGCCACCATTGAAGGCGCCGTGCAAAGCGGTTACACTGCGGCAAAGGAAGTGCTGCGGGGCAGTTAGCAAAAAGAGTCAGCCGTCAGGATTGCCGAATCGGATTTCAAGCAGGAGCAAATCGATACCAAAGTTTACCGTAGAACTCCCGGCCGATATGGAGAAACGGTTGAGCCGTCTCTCCAAACAAACAGGGCGGTCCAAGTCCTATTATGCAAGAAGGGCGATAGGGGAGTTTCTTGAAGAGCAAAAAGATTATCAAAAATCCAATTCCTGGGTGAAAGACAAATGGGCGCCAATCCCACTGGCGGATCTGATGAAACAACTTGGCCTGGACCAATAGGTTTAAATCCTACGCCTTTGATCCCACCGCGGCGCGATGGTTCGTGTAAAGAGAGAATGTCCTGGTCAGCGATTCCACCTGGCCGCGAACGCGCTGAATGACGGCTTCATCCTCAACATTGTTCAGCACCTCGGCGATCCAGCGCGCAATCTGCCGCATTTCCGGTTCCTTCATGCCGCGAGTGGTGACGGCGGGGGTGCCAACGCGAATTCCGCTGGCCACGGCGGGCGGATTGGCGTCAAACGGAATGGCGTTCTTGTTGACGGTGATGCTGGCACGCTCCAGGGTCTCCTGCGCCTGACGGCCGGTGACTTTCTTGGTGAAGACATCCACCAGCATCAAGTGGGTGTCTGTTCCGCCGGCGACAATGCGGAAACCCTCCGCCGCCAGCGATTCCGCCATCACTTTGGCGTTGGCAATAATCTGCTTCTGGTACGCAGCGAATTCAGGTTGAAGAGCCTCGTGGAAGCAGACCGCCTTGGCGGCGATCACGTGCATCAGCGGCCCACCCTGAATGCCGGGGAAGACAACCCGATCAAGATCCTTGGCGAATTGTGCTTTGCAAAACACGGCGCCGCCGCGGGGTCCGCGCAAGGTCTTGTGCGTGGTGGTGGTGACAAAGTCCGCGTGCGGAAAGGGGCTGGGATGCAGTCCCGCCGCAACCAAGCCTGCGATGTGAGCCATGTCCACCATCAACAGCGCTCCCACTTCACGGGCGATCGAGCCAAAGCGCGCGAAATCCAAGGTGCGCGGGTAGGCGCTGGCTCCGGCCAGGATCAACTTGGGCCGATGCTCTTTGGCCAGGCGTTCCAGTTCGTCATAATCGATGGTTTCAGTCTCTTTGTTCACACCGTAGGAAACAATGTTGTACATCTTGCCGGAGAAGTTCAGCGGATGCCCGTGCGTCAGGTGGCCGCCGTGCGCAAGGCTCATGCCAAGCAGGGTGTCACCCGGCTTCAACACCGTGAGATAAACAGCCTGGTTCGCCTGGCTGCCGGAATGTGGCTGCACGTTGGCGTGTTCTGCGCCAAAGAGTTTCCTGGCGCGATCGATGGCAAGATTCTCTGCTATATCCACGAATTCACAACCGCCGTAATAGCGCTTGCCGGGCAATCCCTCCGCATATTTGTTGGTCATGACGGAGCCGAGGGCTTCCAACACGGCTTCACTGACAAAATTTTCGGAAGCAATCAATTCAATGGTGCGGGATTGCCGGTCAACTTCCTGATCGATGGCGCGCGCGATTTCCGGGTCAACTTCGTGGAGCGGGCGCAAATGAGAACTGAACGGAGCATTCATTAACTTTTCTCCCGAGGACAATGTACGTTGAACTAAATGATGAAGAGGACGATGAAATCCCTTCCCAAGCATTCTAATGGAGGAGCACGGATGGCGCAATCAACAGCGGCGCACATCCATGGAGCTTGCATTCACTCCTCGAAGCAAATCAGACACCGGGGGGTCTTGCTGGCATTTTCACCCCCGCTTGACGCCGTCTTTGCCCATGCAGTAGCCTGCGAACAGGGTGATTGGACTCCGCGCAAGAAATATTGAATTAGGTACAGGACAGCGATGACACCAGAAACATCTTCCACCGATGCGGTTCGCCGCTGCCATTGGGCCGGCAACGACCTCATGGTTCTTTATCATGACAAGGAGTGGGGCACGCCCCTGCATGATGACCGGCGGCTCTTCGAATTCCTGATCCTGGAAGGCGCTCAGGCAGGGCTCAGTTGGGACACAATTCTGAAGAAGCGCGAAAACTACCGCGTGGCATTTGATAATTTTGACCCCCTGGTTGTCTCCCGCTACGACAGCAGAAAAGTGGCAGAACTGCTCAGTAATCCCGGCATTATCCGCAATCGGTTGAAAGTCGATTCGGCCATCAAAAATGCCGAGGCATATCTCCAGGTGCAAAAAGAGTTTGGAAGTTTTGATGCGTACGTCTGGCATTTTATTGGGGGGCAACCCCGGCAAAACGCATGGAGCGCCTCAAACCAGGTGCCCGCGCATACGCCAGAATCAGACGCGATGAGCAAAGATCTGAAGCGACGGGGTTTCAACTTCGTGGGTTCAACGATCTGTTATGCCTTCATGCAGGCGGTGGGAATGGTAAACGATCATCTGGTGGATTGTTTCCGTCACGCAGAGGTGAAGCTACCGGCAAACGTCCCCGGAAGCGGGACATCGCTTCGGCCTCATCCTGCGACGCATTCCAGAACTGCATCCGGGCAAAAAAAAAGCCTGCGCTGAACTTGCGCAGCGCAGGCTTGGGGGGTAGTTCAAGCAATCTTGTCAGCCCTTCACAACACGAAGATTGTTGACGACAGAAAATGAAAGCCCCGTCATATTGGCCACCATCCCTGCCTTGATGCGATCCATTTCAGAGATCACCACACCCTCCAGGGTCACATTTCCGTTCTTCACAATAATGTGAATCGGGGGAAGCGCCAGGTTGGCATAAGGCGTAAAGAACGGGTTGCCGTAAATGGCACGGGCCAATTGCAACCGCGTGCGGTCGTCAAATTGCGACGTGGGCAGAACTTCAAGATTGTTCTGCAGCGCCGCCACGCCCTTGACGCGCTGAAGGATCCGCTCCATGTCAACCTTTTTGAACGGCTGAGTCACTTCACCATTGACGGTTAGCGCGCCGTCTTTTACCTGGAAGTTGACATTGTCAAACATCGTGTAGGCGTAATACATGTTGATCGCATGGCGTGCCTGGTTGGCGATTTGCTGATCGTCCACCCCCTGCGCGCGCACATGGATGTTATCCACCACCTGGGTTACGCCCTGGGCCTTCCGCACCGCTTTTTCCGCATCAAGCTTGCTTCCCAGGTTGTCTACTGTACCGGTGAGAGTCGCGACACCATGATCGTAGGTCGCCTGGACGTCACCGTGCTGATTTACCTTGGAGTGGTCGAGACGGGCTTGAATGCCGTCCATCGCCTGCGTGTCGATCGTGGGGGGCGCCGCCCAAACTAATCCGGCTCCCAATACAAGTGAAGCTGCCAACATTGAAATTCTGTTCCGCATGTTCATCCTCCTTCTAACTTTCTGATCTGCCGAAAGCCCTTTGCGCGGGGATTACCCGTTTTTCGCAAACCCAGGGGCTTTCGTACTCCATCAACCCAGCCACCGGACCCTGCCAATTCCTTCAACACTCCCTTGGACGCAAGTGTTGTCAAATTGGTTTCATGTGTTAAGTAGGTTTTACGTTTTCCTGTCATACGACTCTTGGAAATGGAGTTTGGGCTTGTGAAATGGGGTGGAAACGGAATGTTGCGGGATTTATTTTCTCCGTCGGGTTATTGGATGCAGGAGCAAACGAAAAAGTGACCTCGATAAATTGGTTTGCTGCATGGCTATATTCAGCCACCACTGGCTGAAATCAACCACCCCCTGCGCCTGCGGCTTCCTTGACAATCCACTCCCGTATCCTCAACAATTACGGATTCAGATTTCAGGCAACAAGCCGCCTGCGGGCCCCTATCAAACCGGGGTGGACCGCAGGAAAACGAAAGGTCGAAATCATGCGTTGGAGCCAGGCTTTTATTCCCACTTTGCGGGAAGATCCCGCCGAAGCAGAAGTTCCCAGCCATCGCCTGCTGTTGCGGGCAGGCTACATCCGCCAGGTGGCGGCGGGGGTTTATGCACATCTCTTTTTGGCGCAGCGGTCGTTGTTGAAGATCATGGGGATCATTCGCCAGGAAATGGACGGCATCGGCGCGCAGGAATTCTATCTGCCCGCTTTGAACCCAGCGGAACTTTGGAAGGAGTCCGGCCGATACACCGCCTATGGCCCCACCCTCTTCAAGTTCAAGGACCGGAACGACCACGAAATGGTCCTCGGCGTCACGCACGAAGAAGAGATGACCAACATTGCCCGCGGTGAGCTGCGCTCATACAAGCAGCTTCCCCAGATTTGGTACCAGATTCAGGAGAAGTTTCGCGATGAGCCGCGGCCCAAGTCAGGCTTGCTGCGCCTGCGGCAATTCTGGATGAAAGACGCGTATTCCTTCGACGTTGACGATGCCGGCCTGGACGTAAGCTACCGCAAGCACTATGACGCCTACCGGAAAATCTTTGACCGCTGCGGGGTGAAGTACGTGATTGTTGAGGCCTACTCGGGAACAATGGGCGGAACGCACTCCCATGAATTCACCGCCCCCACCGACGCGGGCGAAGACCTGATTGCAGTATGCGATTGCGGTTACGCGGCGAATCTGGAAAAGGCGGGGGGAACTGCCCCCGCGGTGGAAGACCCTGCCGGGAATCCCACGCCAGAGCCGTTCTCGACCCCCGGCCAAAAGACCATTGAGGATCTGGTGAAGTTCACCGGCCAGGCCGGCGACCGCATGATTAAGACCCTGGTCTATGTGCCCCTCTACAGCGTTCCGCAGCCGCCCGCAGGAGCAGATGGCGAAAAAGAGTCGAGAGAAGAAGGCGAAATGGTGGTGATCCTGCTGCGCGGCGATCACATGGTGAGTGATACCAAGTTGGCGACGGTGCTTGGCACAGACACCTTCCGCCCGTCCACTCCGGAAGAGGCCCATGCCTTGCTGGGGGCGAACATCGGGTCGCTGGGCCCGGTGGGGTTGAAAGGGGTCCGGATTCTTGCTGACAAGGCTCTGGAAGGCCGCCGCGGGATGATCGCAGGCGCCAACCAGGATGACACGCATTTGCGCCACGTCACGCCTGGTCGCGATTTTACTGCCGAGTACGTGGATTTACGGGTCGTGTCGGCAGGCGATCTCTGCCCCAAGTGTGGCAAGCCACTGCGGATCAGCGTTTCCGTGGAGTTGGGCCACATCTTCAAGCTGGGACGCCGCTATTCCATGGCCATGCACGCCAGTGTGCTTGATGAAAACGGCAAGGAGATTCCACTGGTAATGGGTTCCTACGGCATCGGTGTGGAGCGCATCCTGAGCGCCGCGGTGGAGCAGAACCACGACCGCGACGGCATGTTCCTGCCCGCCGCCATCGCGCCCTTTGACGTCATCCTGACTGCGGCCAACATGGACGACGCACGTTTGCGCGAAGCCGCTGAAAAGCTCTACGAGGAAATGAAAGCGCACCACCTGGATGTCCTTTTTGACGACCGCGCGGAACGGCCGGGCGTGAAGTTCAAGGATGCGGACCTGATTGGAGTGCCCTACCGTGTGACGGTCGGCAAGCGCAAGCTTGAGCAGGGCCTGGGCGAGATCTTCCAGCGCTCGACAAAGCAAATTCAGGATGTTAAGCTGGAGTCGATTGTGGCAACTTTACTGGAATTGCAGCGCAAATAGGGAAAGGGGATCACCTGTCACGGGGAGAAACGATGAGGCCATCTGAATCTGGAAAAATAACCATCAAAGCCATTCTTTCCTTCGCTTTCATCTTGGCGGTGATCTATTCCGGCTTTAAGATCCTTCCCGTTTACGTCGACAATTACCAGCTTCAGGACTACATTCAGGGCCAGACCCCCTACTGGCTAACCCAGCGAGCCTCTGCGGATGTAATTCGAAAAACCATCCTGGCCAAGGCCGTGGATCTTGACCTCCCCATTGGGGAGGATGATGTCACGGTCGAGGCCGACCAGAACAAAGTAACCGTTAAGATTGATTACACGGTTCCGGTGGATTTGAAAGTGTATACGTTGCAACTCCACTTTACTCCCTCATCTGAAAACAAGTCGCTTACATAAAACGTGACAGTCCGTCCATCATCGTCAGCGCGAGGTTCACACGGGGCAGGCGGCCGTGCGAAATTTCCGGGCTCCGCAAAATTCCAGTGGAGCAAGGGAAAGAAGATTTTGCTGGGCACGGGCCTGCTTGTTTTTCTGGTGGCCCTCAGCACTTTCATCTATTTCTACGTGCGCTTCTCCCGGGTCATCGATGCCCGTTTGAGCGGCGACGTCTTCAACAACGCTTCGCTGGTGTTTTCCGCGCCCACGCCCGTCTTTGTGGGTGAAACCATCACTCCGGATGTAGTCGCCGGGCGCCTTCGCAAAGGCCTTTACGCCGAATATGACGGCGGGTCGCAGGTGGGCACCTACAAGATCATCGGCAACCGCCTTGAGATTCGTCCCGGTCCCGCATCCCTCTTCCAAGGTGATGAATTCAAGCAGGGCGATGCGGCCATTGAATTCGCGAACGGGCACATCACCTCCATCACCTCGATTTCCGGCACTGCCCCGCTGCCCAGCTACAATCTTGAGCCGGAAGTCATCACCACACTGTTTGACAATTCCCGCAGCAAGCGCCGCCTGGTGCGCTACCAGGATCTTCCCAAAACAGTCGTGAATGCCGTGGTGGCGGCGGAGGACCACAGTTTCTTCACCCACCACGGTGTGAACTTCTACCGCATCCTGGCTTCCGGCATGCACGATCTTTTCCGCTCCGACGAGATCAAGCAGGGTGGGAGCACCCTCACGATGCAGCTGGCCCGCAATATTTTCGGGCTTACCACTCAGCGCAAATTCGGCCGCAAAATCACTGAGATTTTTCTTGCCCTGCTGTTGGAGCAGCGTCTGAACAAGGAACAGATTTTTGAGCTTTACGCCAATCAGATCTACCTTGGCCAGCGCGGAAGTTTTTCCATCTATGGCTTCGGCGAAGCGGCAAGCGCTTATTTCAATAAGGATGTCAGCAGCCTTACGGCGCAGGAGGCCGCCCTGCTTGCCGGAGTAATTCGCGGGCCCAACATCTATTCACCTTACAAGTATCCTTCCCGCGCTTTGGAGCGCCGCAACTTTGTGCTGCGCAGCATGCTGGACCAGGGCTCGCTGACTCCCCAGGAGGCTGAAGCCGCATCCGCCGCCCCGCTGGGCATTGTGCTGCGAAACGTGGAGGGCACGCAGGCTCCTTATTTTGTCGACATGGTGAAGGACCAGTTGCTCTCTCAGTTCTCTGACCACGATCTGCTTTCGCAGAGCTACCGGATTTACACCACGCTTGACCTTGACGTTCAGCAGGCGGCTTCCGCCGCGGTGCTGGCGGGAACCGTGGAGGTTGACAAGCGCCTGAAACGGCCCAAACCGGCCAAGGACGCCCCTCCACCTGACCCCTTGCAGCCGCAGATGGCGCTGGTGGTTCTCGACCCTCACACTGGATGGCTGAAGGCGATGGTGGGAGGGCGCGATTACGGCCGCAGCCAGCTCAATCACGCCCTGGCCAAACGACAGCCGGGGTCGTCCTTCAAGCCTTTCGTTTATGCCGCGGCATTGACCTCCGGGGTTGATGGTTCCCAGCCACTCATCACGTCTGCCACCACGCTGAATGATGAACCCACGACGTTCCAGTTTGGCGACCTGAACTACGAACCGGAAAATTACAAGCAGGAGTACTTTGGCAAGGTGACGCTGCGCGAAGCCCTGATGCATTCGCTCAACGTGGCCACCGTGAGCCTGGCGGAGATGGTGGGATATGAGAAGGTTCGCAACCTGGCGCTTTCCGCTGGATTCAACAAAGGTCTGCTGGCCACGCCTGCCATCGCGCTGGGCGCTTACGTGGCGACGCCGTTGGAAGTGGCCGGGGCTTACACGTCATTCTCCAACAGCGGAACCTACGTGGAGCCGCGCTTCATCTTGGCCGTCAATGATGCTTCCGGCCACCTGCTTTGGCGAAGTCCCACCGTCACGCGCCAGGTGCTCGACCCCCGTGTTGCCTACCTGATGGTGAACCTGATGGAGAGCGTGATCAACAATGGCACGGGAGCGGGTGCGCGCTCCCGCGGTTTCACCCTGCCCGCCGCGGGAAAGACCGGGACCTCGCATGACGGCTGGTTTGCCGGATTCACCTCCAATCTTCTTGCGGTCGCGTGGGTGGGTTATGACGACGACCGCGAATTGAACCTCCCCGGCGCGGATTCCGCCCTGCCCATCTGGACGGAATTCATGAAGTCTGCCACCCAATTCCCCGCTTATCGAGATGCCAGAGAATTCGATCCCCCACCCGGCGTGGTGGCGGTGCCGGTGCAAGTGACCTCCACACTCCCCAGCGGGAATGAGGCCGTCTCCGTCCGCAACGATTACTTCATTGAGGGAACCGAGCCGCAGGGGCAGGCACCCCAGCAGGCTGGTGGCGGCGGAATTTTGAGCAGATTGTTCCACTCCAGCAATGGAAACACCACGCCAACGGGTACAACCACTCCAACGCCGGGAGCTGATAACCCCGTGATTTCCGCACCCAATCCAGAAGCCCCGCAGCAGCCGGAAGACAAAGAGAAAAAGGGCGGAGTCGTGAGGAAGTTCTTCTCCATCTTCAAGGGAAAAAGCGCGCAGCCCGCAAGTCCCCCGGACGCCCCAAAGCCGCCGGCACAGTAGGAACGGGACTCGGAACGCGGGACTCGGGGCTCGGGACTTGGAGCTCGCGACTCGAAGTAAGGGGCACGCAAAATGGGACTCAGGTTCAGTGTTTAAGGACTTGATTCACTTGTTGAGATTTGTGGTAATGTTTGGGGGTTGTTGGGAAATCGGGGGATAGATTTCGAACGAGTGCTGGGAGATGCGATCGAATTCAGGAGTCAGGATTTAGGATTCAGGATTCCGAACCCTCGATACTATTCCCGAGTCACGAAACCCGAGCTCCGGAGTCCCGTAGCCCGTATCCCGTTTCCCGTACTGGAGCAGCCCCATGAATCCCCGATTGCGACGTCCGGGCAGATTGGCAGCGACTCTGATGTTGGCGGCAGCTTCCTTTTCCCCGGCCCTGGCTGCTTCCCCCGCTCTGGCCGCGGCCCCGCAAGACTCCCAGACTCCCCCACCCCCTCATCGAGAACTCTCCCCGGAGCAGCACGCTGATATCTTCATGGCGCGGAAGAATTATGCCGACGCGGTTGATTACTATTACCGGGCGCTCAAACAGGCATCATTCAAGGATCCGCAGCTATGGAACAAGCTGGGAATTGCCTTTCAGCAGGAGAACAAATTTCACAATGCGCGCCAGGCCTATGCCAAGTCAACCAAGGTCGATCCCGATTTCGCCGAGGGCTGGAACAATCTCGGCACCGTCTACTTCATGGAGAGCAAGTACGGCAAATCGGTGTCGTATTACCAGCGAGCGATCAAGTTAAAGAACGACACGGCTGCCTTTCACATGAACCTGGGCACATCCTACTATCATTTGAAAAAGTACGATCTTTCGGTGGAAGAGTACCGCACCGCCCTGGGCATTGATCCGAAAGTCGCGGTTCAGCAGTCGGCACTGGGGACAACCATTCATGCCGGAGGGGCGGACCCGGAATTCTATTTCTACATGGCCAAGGCCTACGCTTCCATTGGCAACGCGGATGAAGCCGTGCGCTATCTTCGGCGCGCTCTCGAAGACGGGTTTGAGGGCACGAAGCAGCTTGATGACGATCCCGACTTCAAGAAGATCAGCGAGTACCCTGCCTATATCGAACTCAGGCGGAATCCCCCGGTCGCCATAAAGAATTGACAGCATAATAACCCGCGTGGCGGAATCCGCAGGACGCCCGGTTCCGCCAGATTGCGGAACAAATAAGCGCTCTCTTGCCTCACCAGAGGAACACAAATTCAAGGTGTGCAATACAGACCAGTTCCCCACCCGCCGAGTGCTATAATGGCGCAGTCGGGATGATTGCTCATGCGAAGAACCACCCTTCTCCTTGTGTTTCTGTTGATTTGCCCCTGGCAGCTCTATGGCTCGTCAGAGGTCAAATCCCTGTTGGTATTTCCCTTTGAGAATCTGAGCCCGCGCGCCGATTTGAATTGGATCTCGGAAAGTTTCGCCCAGGTTCTTTCCACCCGGCTGCCCCAACCGGACAACTACGTTCTTGACCGCGATGAACGCAATGCCGCCTACATCCAGTTGGGAATGCCCGTTGACGCCCCGCTAACCATGGCAAGTCAGTTCAAGGTGGCGCAGACGCTGGGAGTGGATTGGGCCATCCTCGGCAATTTCAATGTGACGGACAATCGGCTTGTGGCGCGTGCGGAGTTGCTTGACGTCAAACAGCTGAAGCTGTCGCAGCCCATTGAAGTCTCCGGCGACCTGACCGAGCTGGTGGATTTGCAAACCCGGCTGGCGTGGCGGCTGCTCGCAACCCATGACCCGGCTTTCACCGTGGGCAATGAAGACGAATTCCTGAAGCGCTTTCACGACATCCATCTCGACGCTTTTGAGAATTACATTCGCGGCATCATGGCAACGGACGATGCAAGCCATCTGCACTTCTTTACTGAATCGGACCGCCTTGACCCCGCTGACCATCGCGCCGCCTTTGCCCTCGGGCGCTTCTATTTTGGCCAGAAGGACTACGCGAACTCGGCCAAATGGCTGGCCAAGATTGAGGAGTCCGACACCGATTACAGCGAATCGTTGTTCCTGCGCGCCGTCGATGAATTCTTCCTGGGCCGCGAAACAGCGGCGGAAAAGGATTTTGAAACCCTGGCCAAGGCCATGCCGCTCGACGAAGTCTCGAACAACCTGGGAGTGCTTGAAGCCCGCCGCGGGCATTACGATGAAGCCCTGGCCAACTTTGAGCGCGCCTACCAGGGCGACCCTTCCGATGGTGATTTCAACTTCAACCGCGGCGTTGCCCTGTGGTATCAGGGCCACTATCCGCAGGCGGCCGAGTATCTCCAAGCCGCGGTGCAGGCCAATCCCGCCGATGCTGAAGCCCATACCCTGCTGGCAGTGGTGTTCGGCAAGCTGGGCAACGATGAAGGGCAACAACGCGAGTACGAGTGGCTTGGCGCGCACGAAGTGGGTGTGGCCGCCGGCCAGCCGGGAGACGTCCTGCCCCAACCCCGCCTGAAGAAGAACTATGATGGCCGCGCCTTCCGCCTGCTGGAGTTGACCTTGCATAACGCCATGGAACAACACCTGGCCACGGCTTCTCTGCAGAAACACATTGACGCCCACATGGCGGAGGGAAAGAAATTGCTGGCGGAGAACCGCTATGGGGAGGCGGAGCACGAACTGGCCGAGGTGGTCACCCTCGACCCGGACGACCCCGAGGTTCACATCCTGCTGGCCCAGGCGCTTGAGGCTGAAGGCAAACACCCTGAAGCCGCCGCGGAACTCCAGACCTCCCTGAAAATGGACGACAGCGTGGAGGCCCACCTCTCCCTTGCGCACGTCTACCTTTCCATGAATAAAACGGAGTTGGCCCTGGCACAGGGGCAGGCGGCGCTGAATCTGGAGCCCGGCAATCAGCAGGCCGTGCAGTTGATGGAACAAATCCATGACGGAACGGCAGCGACAGGAAAAACACCTTGAACGCCAAAATTCCACGCTTTGCACTCTTCGCCATCGTTCTTCTCGCCACCGCATTACCCTCCAATCCGCTTCATGCCGATCAGCCTCGTCCGCGCGTGGTGGTGATCAAGCTTGACATGATGATTCACCAGGTGAGCGCGGAATACGTGGAACGGGGCATCGATTACGCCAATCAGCAGAATGCTGACGCCATCCTGCTGGAGATCAATACGCCCGGAGGACTGGTGAGCTCCACCCAGGAACTGGTGCAGGCCATCTACGCCTCCCGCGCTCCCGTCATCACCTATGTGGCCCCCAGCGGCGCCAGCGCCGCCTCCGGTGGTTTCTTCGTGCTTCTTGCCGGCGATCTGGCCGTAATGGCGCCCGGCACCAACACCGGCGCGTCCCATCCAGTGGATTTAATGGGCGGCCAGCCCGACAAGACCATGAGCGAGAAGATTGAGAGCGATCTGGCCTCCTACATCCGCTCCATCGCCCAGAAGCGCGGGCGCAACGTAACCCTGGCCGACGATGCGGTGCGCAAGAGCGCCTCCTTTACGGACAAGGAAGCGCTGGACGACAAGCTGATTGACGCCGTGGCCGCCTCCCCCGCTGAAATTTTTGCGCAATATGATGGCAAGACGGTGCAACGCTTCAATGGCACCAGCACCACGCTCCATCTGGCGGGCGCTGACGTTGAAACCTACCCGATGACGCGCATTGAATCCATTCTGGTCTGGGTGGCCAATCCCAACATCGCCTTCCTGCTGGGCGCCGTGGGCGTGCTCTGCCTCTACCTGGAGTTCACCCATCCCGGCATGGTGGCCCCGGGCGTGATTGGAGCGATTGCGCTGGTCCTGGCGCTCTATGCCTTCAACTTTCTGCCCATCAATTACGCCGGAGTCCTGCTGATCCTCACGGCGCTGGCGCTGTTTGCGCTGGAGGCCAAGCTGACGTCACACGGCGTGCTGGCCGTGGGAGGAATCGCGGCCCTGGTGATGGGCGCGATGATCCTGATCAAATCTCCGTGGCCGGAAATGCGCATTCACTTTTCCACGGCCCTGACCGTCGCCCTGCCCCTGGGGGCAATCACCGTCTTCCTGCTGACTCTCGCTCTCGCCGCCAAGCGGCAAAAAGTGGTTACCGGGGAAGCGGGCATGATTGGCCTCGTCGGAGTGGCGCAGACGGACATCGACCCCGCGGGCGAGATCATGGTCCACGGCGAATTGTGGAAGGCGCGCGCCGCCGCCCGAATTCCCCAGGGAACGCACGTTCGCGTGAGGCAGATCGAAGGCCTGACCTTGGTGGTTGAGTCAGCGCAGGAAACCCGTTAGACTGCCATTCGCAAAGAACGTGGGAGTAGGGAGTTGGGAATAGGGAGTTGGGAGTTCGGGGTTCGGAGTCGGCAGTTCGCAGTTGGCATTGAAGAGTAGTCGGGGAAAAGCAAGGCAAAAGGCAAAACGTAAAGGTCAAAAGGCAAAAGTTTGAATCGCCTCCGTCGCCCAGGAAATCTTGATGACCAGATCGATCGACATTGACAACGGAGCGAAGCTTTTGGAGTGCGGCCGCGAAGCTGCCGCTTTTGCCCCAGCCAGCTTGCTGGCTGCTGACTTCAGTCACGCGCAGCCACCCGATACGCCGGGGCAGGACATCGCAGCAGTTTTTGAACGGAACGGATAAGTGAGTTGTTAAAGCCGCTGTGAAGCGGCAAGGAGCACGTTATGGGTACGCTGTTCACTGTTGGACTGGTGATTTTGTTCATGTGGGTTTCATCGTGCATCAATGTGTTGCGCGAATATGAGCGGGCGGTGGTCTTCCGCCTGGGCCGTCTGCAACGGCCGGACAAAGGGCCGGGACTGATCTTTATCTGGTGGCCGTTTGACAAGCTGGTGCGGGTTTCCCTTCGCCTTATCACCTGGGACATGCCTCCGCAAGACATCATCACCCGTGATAACGTCTCGCTGAAAGTAAACGCCGTCGTCTATTTCCGCGTGGTGAGCGCGCAGCAGGCCTTCGTGGAGCTCGACAATTATCGCTACGCCGTTGAGCAACTGGCGCAAACAACCCTGCGCTCGGTTTTGGGCGAAGTGGAGCTTGACGACCTGCTCTCCCAGCGCGAAAAGCTGAATACGCGCGTGCAGGCCATCCTGGATGAGCATACTGAACCCTGGGGCATCAAGGTGACTAAGGTGGAAGTGCGGCAGGTGGACTTGCCGCAGGAGATGCAGCGCGCCATCGCCGCCCAGGCTGAAGCGGAGCGCGAACGCCGGGCGAAGGTCATCCACGCCGACGCCGAATTCCAGGCTTCCACCAAGCTCGCTGAAGCCGCCGCCGTTATCGCCAGGGAACCTGTGGCCATTACGCTGCGGTATCTCCAGACGCTGGTTGAAATTGGAACGGAAAAGAACACCACCGTGGTCTTCCCGGTCCCGGTTGAACTGCTCAGCGCCCTGATGGGCAAGGGCATTCTGCCGCCGGTGATTCAGGAAGATAAGAAATAAGGCGGATTTGTTGATCGCCAGGGGTAGGCAGGGGCCTGCCCCTGTTCAATTTGCGATTTGCCGAGGCTCAAGCCTCAAAAGTGTGGGTTCATGTCCCCCGAGGCCTTGTTCCCTGAAGGGGAACAATATCGGTAGCCATGGGTGAAACCCATGGTACGCCAGAGCGATCAAAGATTTAACCGCGACCCCGAAGGGGTCGAATATTCGACCCTTTCAGGGTCGCGACCTGATTTTACCTGTTTCCGTTCCATGGGTTTCACCCATGGCTACCGACATTCCTCCCTTTCAGGGAGGCCCAAATATGGGCAGCGTTTATGATTCCCGTCCAAATTGCGGGAACGCTTGTGGCTGATTTTCACAATCTTTGGCTACGGCCTGCCCTTGATTTCCCGCGATCGCCCGCGATGGCGTTGCGCGGTGTTTTGTATTTCAAGTGCGGTGGTTACCGCAGCAATTTTCTGTGCAATACTTAGGGTCAGGAGGAACATCGTGGCGACGGTGGCAAGGGAACACGACGATCGAGGACATTCCGCAAAGTACTTGATCTTGATCTTTCTGGTCTGTGTGGCAACCTGCGGAGTCTTCTTCTCGCTGGGTTTCCTGGTGGGATTCAATGAACACGGCTCCCACGCAGCGCCCGTCACGGAAGTGGTGACCCCGCCGCCCGCCATTCCACCGGCGATTAACCCACCGGCTGACGGCGGTCAGGTGGCGGCGCCGGATTCAAGCTCTGTGCATACGCCGGCAAGCACTTTACCGGAGACAGAGGTCATCCCTCCCGGCGGCCCCGGATCGGCTCCCCCCGCGCCCGTTACCAAGCCGGCAGAGGCGGCGCCCGCCAAAGATCAGCCCACGGCCAAACCCGCGCCTGCTCCTGCGCCGGCGGCCCCGCCCGCCCTCGCTCCCGGCGAAGTGGGTGAAGGAATAACTCTCCAGGTGGCGGCGCTGCGCACCAAGCAAGATGCTGAGGCGCTGGTGGATATTCTGAAGACGCGGGGCTACCCGGTCTTCATGGTGACGCCGGAATACGCCCACGCTGAGGATAACCTTTACCGCGTCCAGGTGGGCCCCTTCCGCACCCGCGAGGATGCTGACAAGGTAAGGGCAAAGCTGACGCAGGAAGGCTTTAAGCCTTTCGTCAAACACTAGCCATTTTGGATTTTTGATTTTGGATTAACTTTTCGATTTTCGATTTTGGATTTTGGATTAAGGGTCAATTTTCGATTTTAGTCTTTCGATTGAGTTTTCGATTTTGGATTTTAGATTTCAAATTGCTGATTGAGTTTTCACCTTGGTAGTTTTGGCCTTCGATCTTGCGCTACCGGGCCAGGGTCCCCTTCAATGAATTCGCCCGCTCGCCCCCTCTGGGGGAGAGCGGTTGGAGCTGAGCGTTCGGCGATCGTATGGTTTCAGCCCTCGCCCCCTTGGGGGAGAGGGCTGAAGTTTTGAACCGCATGGGTGCAGAAGATGAAAGGCGGTAGCTGCTGCTGCCGCACTCAAAGGCGGGTTTCGCCCGCAACCAATCATCGCTTCATACGCCCGTAACGAGACGTGCCTTACAATGCGCAGTGATTCAGAGCGGAAATCTCCGGGTGCGATCAGGCATCAATCAACTTGAGCTGACCGAATCCAAAATCAATAAAAGGCTCCCGCTTGCAAAAGACCTCTAACGACGGAACCAGGGCTGACAGAATTCCAAAATCCAAAATCCAGAATCTAAAATTCCCCGCCGCGGCTCTCAGTGGCATTCTGCTGTTTGCCTGTTTCCCCAAAATCAACCTGTCTGCCATGGTTTGGGTGGCTTCCCTTCCCCTGTTGTGGGCGCTCGCGGGGGAGAAGCGGCTGAAGCGCGCATTTCTACTGGGGTATGTCTGCGGGGCATTCTTCTTTGCCGGAAGCTGCCACTGGTTCGTCACCGTCATGGAGGTTTACGGCCACCTTGCGCCCGCGCTGGCCGTGCTGGTTTTGTTTCTCTTCGTCCTTCTTGATGCCACTTTTCTGGGAGCCTTCGGCCTCGCCATGGGATGCGCGGCACGCCGTTCGCCCGGCTGGGCCCTGGCCGCCAGCCCGTTCCTCTGGCTCGGGATGGAGTTGGCGCGAACCTACCTGATTACCGGCTTCCCCTGGAACCTGTTGGGATACGCCATCCAGGCGGAAGGAGTTCGGCAAATTGCGTCGGTAACGGGCGTTTATGGGCTTTCGTTCCTGGCCGTAGCCACCAGTGCCCTTTTCGTGTGGGTGCTCATCTCCCCCCGGCGGGCGGGCCCGGGGCTGGCCCTGGCGGGATGGATCGTCCTTCTGCTGATCGCCCAGTGGAAATTGGCTCCGCCGGCCCCAACCGTGGGCAAGGAGCTCGCGATTCTGGTTCAGCCCAATGTGCCCCTGGAAGAAACAGACTTGGAAGCCTGGATTCCCTGGCGCGACCCCACCCAACTTCAGCAACTCGTTCAACTTAGCGTTTCCAGTTTGCAGCGGGACTACCCTGGCCAACCAGGGTCCACGAACGTGACTACGGGCAAGTCGGCTGGCACGATCGATCTCGCCCCCCCAAACCAAAACCCAAATTCAAAAATCCAAAATCTAAAATCCAAAATCGAAGATCCGCCCCTGATAATCTGGGCGGAAAATCCCGCGCCCTTCTTCTTCACCCGCGACCCGGTTTTCAAAACTGCGATGGAAAACATGGCCCGCCAGGCGCACGCCATTGTGATTACCAACACCATCATCCCCGTGGATGCCCGCGGCGAAACCATCACGAACACCGCCATCACTTTGGATCCGGGAGGCCGTCAGGTCTCCCAGTATGATAAAATTCATTTGGTGCCTTTTGGCGAGTATGTTCCGTGGTGGGCGCTGCCGGGACTCGTCCACAAGGTCACCGCCGACGTGGGGAATTTCGTTCCGGGCACAAGCTATTCGGTGGCCAAGTTTGAAAGCGGGAATATTGGCGTCTTCATCTGTTACGAGGCCATTATTCCCCAACTTGTGCGCCAGTTGGCGGCGAACGGAGCCGGCGTGCTGGTGAATATTTCCAACGACGCCTGGTTCGGTGATTCGGCGGCACCTTATCAGCATCTGGAAGCGGCCCGGTTGCGTTCGATTGAGAACCATCGCTATCTGCTGCGGGCAACCGATAACGGGGTAACAACGTTTATCGATCCCTACGGCCGGGTGCAGGAAAAGCTGCCGCGCAACCAAAGGCTGGCCCTGCCTGCCCATTTCGACTACGAAACGGAGCAGACGTTTTACACCGCCCACGGAGACGTTTTCGCCTGGCTGGGAGGAGCAGTGGGCATCTTGATGCTGCTCGTTGGTTCGTTTTTATCGAGGGATAAAGGGTAAGGGATGAAGGGTAAGGAAGAAAATGCAAACCAAAAGGCAAAGGGCAAATATCAAAGGGCAAAAGGGTGAAGGATGAAGGGTAAGGGGTGAAGGATGAAGGGTAAAGAGTGAAGGGTTAAGGATGCGCATGGCCGAAGGTGTTGGTGAGAAGATGAGGCCTAAATCCTAGATCCCAGAACCTAAATCCTGAATCCTAAATCCTAGATCCTAAATCCTGCCTCCTGACTCCCAAATTCTGACTCCTGAAACCTGGCCGGGATGCCGATAACAGACTGATGACTGAAGACTGAAAACTGACGACTGATGACTGACAACTGACGACTGACAACTGACGACTGACAACTCTTAAGGAGCCCCTGTGACCGAAGAAATACAACGCGAATTTGATGAACTGAAGAAACAGTCCGCCGCCATCCGGAGTTTTCTTTGACGCTCCAACGCGCCGCAAGGAACTGGACCTCATTGAGGAACAAGTAGCCCAACCCCAATTCTGGCAGGACCAGGAAGCTTCGCAACGAATTCTGACGGCCCGCAAGCGGCTGACGGAAACGCTGGCCGCCGATGAGAAACTGGCCAACCGTCTGGCCGATATGGAGGCGTACTTTGAGCTCTCGCGCGAAGGGGAGAACATTGACGCCGAACTGCGCTCCGAGCTGGACAAGCTCCACAAAGAGGTGGACCTGCTGGAGACGGAGACGCTGCTGGGCGGCGAAAGCGACCACCTGAACGCCATCGTGACCATTCATCCCGGAGCGGGGGGCACGGAATCGCAGGACTGGGGGGAGATGCTGCTTCGCATGTACCAGCGCTGGGCGGAGTTGCATGACTTCAAATTCACGATGAACGATTACCAATCGGGCGACGAAGCGGGCTTAAAGTCCGCCACCTTCACGATTAATGGCGACTACGCTTACGGCTTGCTGCACGGGGAGAGCGGCGTGCATCGCCTGGTGCGTATTTCCCCCTTTGACGCGGCCCAGCGGCGGCACACGTCGTTCGCCTCGGTGTTCGTCAGCCCGGAAATCGATGATTCGATTGTGATTGAGATCAAACCGGACGAAATCAGGACGGACACGTACCGCTCCGGGGGCAAGGGCGGCCAGCACGTCAACACCACGGATTCGGCCGTCCGCATCACGCATATTCCCACCGGCGCCGTGGCCCAGTGCCAGAATGAACGCTCACAGCACCGGAATCGCGAGGTGGCCATGAAGATGCTGCGCTCGCGCCTTTATGAATTGGAACTGCGGAAGCGGCGGCAACTTTCGGACAAATTGGAGGCCTCAAAGGCGGATATCGATTTCGGCAGCCAGATCCGCTCCTACGTCCTGCACCCGTACCGGCTGGTGAAGGACCATCGGACCAAGTTTGAAGTCGGCGATGCGGACCGCGTGCTGAACGGCGACTTGGATTCGATGATCAAGTCCTATCTGCTCTCCCAAAGGGAAAGGGGCAAGGCCGGCGGTTAAACCTTGAATGGCGCTAGTCAAAATGGGGATGGAAATTCAGACAAATTGCCCCAATTCTGGCACTTGCACGCGGGCAAAGCGCCCCAGGTCCACGCAAGTTTGGAATCGCCACAATGCCACACAGCACCTTATTGGCACTTGTAGAGTATAAATTTTCGCCATTGGGCGCACGCAGCGCCGGATTGGCCCGAAAGCGTTGACACTCTTGTTTGGCGTATGCTACGGTTTATATTTGTGCCGAGTCCAAAATTCCTAATTGAGAAGAAGGAGGCTCTTGATTGAGCGAGCCTAAAGACCACTACTTATTTACCTCTGAATCCGTAACCGCAGGGCATCCCGACAAAATTTGCGACCAAATTTCTGACGCCGTACTTGACGCCGTACTTGCTGCTGACCCGCAGGGCCATGTGGCGTGCGAGTCCATGGTGAAGGACAGTTCCGTTTACGTCATGGGTGAGATCACAACCTCGGCGAAACCGGACATCGATAAACTTGTTCGCGAAACCGTCCTGGGCATCGGCTACACTGACCCCTCTGGCGGCTTCACCTCTGAGAATTGCCAGATCACCGTGAATCTGACCCGCCAGAGCCCTGACATCAATCAGGGCGTGGTGACCGGCGGCGCCGGCGACCAGGGACTGATGTTCGGGTACGCCTGCAACGAAACGGATGAACTGATGCCGTTCCCCATCATGACCGCGCACAAGCTCTGCCTGCGCCTGGCGGAATGCATGCACCAGGGCATCCTCGATTGGGTGCGGCCGGATGGCAAATCGCAAGTTACTGTTGAATACGATGGTTCCCAGCCTGTGCGGGTGGATGCTGTGGTGGTTTCAACCCAGCATGCCGCAAGCGTCTCAAACGAAACGTTGCGCGCGGGCATCATGGAATGCGTCATTAAGCCGGTCATCCCGGCCCACCTGCTTGACGCCAAAACCAAATACCACATCAACCCCACCGGACGCTTCGTAACCGGCGGCCCCGTTGGCGACTCGGGACTTACCGGACGCAAGATCATCGTCGACACCTACGGCGGCACGGCGCATCACGGCGGCGGCGCATTTTCCGGCAAAGATCCAACGAAGGTTGATCGCTCCGCGGCTTACATGGCACGCTACATCGCCAAGAACATTGTGGCGTCAGGCATTGCCGAGCGCGCGGAAGTGCAGCTTGCCTACGCCATTGGCGTCGCCGATCCCGTCTCCGTCATGGTTGACACCTTCGGAACCGGGCAGATCGATCAGAGCCATCTGGAAAGCCTGATTCGCAAACACTTCAAACTGACTCCGCAGGGGATTATTGAATCCCTCAATTTGTTGCGGCCCATTTACAAAAAGACCGCGGCCTACGGCCACTTCGGCCGTCCCGACCCCGATTTTACGTGGGAAAAAACCGACAAAGCCGCAATACTAAAGAAAGAGGCAGGACTATAGATGGCTTCCACCAAAAAGAAATTAGCTGGAGACGTAAGAGATATCAACCTTGCCCCCAAGGGCAAATTGCGGATTGAGTGGGCCAATCAATGGATGCCCGTTTTGCAGATCATCCGCAAGCGTTTCATCAAAGAGCAGCCGCTGAAGGGCATTCGTATGTCCGGCTGCCTGCACATAACTACGGAGACGGCGAACCTGGCCATCACTTTGCGTGATGGCGGCGCAGACCTGGTGTTGTGCGCTTCCAACCCGCTGAGCACGCAGGATGACGTGGCGGCATCGCTGGTGAAAGACTATGGCATTCCGGTTTACGCCATTAAGGGCGAGGGTAAGGAAACTTACTACTCGCATCTTGTTGCCGCGCTCGACCACAAACCCCAGGTCACCATGGATGACGGCGCGGACCTGGTGACAATGATCCTGAGCAAGCGCCAGGAACTGATTCCCGCCATTCTTGGCGGAACGGAAGAGACCACCACCGGCGTCATTCGCCTGCGCAGCATGGCGAAAGACGGCGTCTTGAAGTTCCCCATCGTGGCCGTCAACGATGCAGACACCAAGCACTTCTTCGATAACCGCTACGGCACGGGCCAATCCACACTTGACGGAATTCTGCGCGCCACCAACATTCTCTTCGCTGGACTCAATGTGGTGGTCGTGGGTTACGGCTGGTGCGGGCGCGGCGTATCAATGCGCGCCAAGGGACTGGGCTCGAACGTTATCGTCACTGAGATCGATCCAACGAAAGCGCTGGAAGCGGTGATGGACGGCTTCCGCGTCATGCCCATTGCCGAGGCGGCAAAGCTCGGCGACGTCTTCATCACGGTCACCGGCAACAAGAACGTGATTGCGGGCCCGCATTTCCGCGTTATGAAAGATGGCGCGGTGGTTGCAAACTCTGGCCACTTCAACGTTGAGATTGACATTCCGGCGCTGGAGAAGCTGGCCAAGAGCAAGCGACAGACCCGCGAATTCGTTGACGAGTACACGCTGCGAAACGGCCACAAGATCTATCTGTTGGGCGAAGGCCGCCTGATCAATCTGGCCGCGGCAGAAGGCCATCCCGCTGTGGTGATGGATATGAGCTTTGCGGACCAGGCTCTTTCCGCCGAATACGTGGTGAAGAACGCCGGCAAGCTTGAACCCAAGGTTTATGATGTGCCCGCCGACATTGATCAAAATGTGGCGAAGCTCAAGTTGGAATCGTTGGGCGTAAGTATTGACACCCTGACCCGCGAGCAGGCGAAATATCTTGCCTCCTGGTCTGAAGGCACATAGAAAGGCAGTCAGCAGCCGGCAGTTCACAGCTTAAGACCGCTGTCAGCTGTCGGCTGTAAGCCATTAGCAGCCTATGAAAGAATTTGCAACGTGGGCGTTGGACACCGCAGTAGCACGCGGCGCCACCTACGCCGAAGTGAGAGTGCTGGATAGCCGCCAGCGCTATATCTCCACCAAGAATGGGCGCACTTCCCAAGTCCGGGATTCACAGTCCCTGGGATTGGGCATTCGTGTGATTTCCGGCGGTGGGTGGGGGTTTGCCTCCACGGATACGCTGACGCACGCTGATGTTGACCGTGCCGCGGCGCTCGCCGTTGAAATCGCCCGCGCCAGCGCTTTGACCAAGAAGCACGAAATCGATCTGGTCCCGGAAAAGAAAATCATTGACCACTGGGCGGCGCCCTGTCGAATCGATCCATTCTCGGTTCCGGTCTCCTCCTGTTTGGACCTCCTTTTGAAAATCGATGCGGAGCTCCGCCGCGTGCCGGGTGTGACCCTGGCCGAAGGGGCGATGGATTTTCGCCGCGTTGAACAGCTCTTCCTCTCCAGTCTTGGCTCTGAAATTTATCAGCTTAAAACCCAGACGGGCGCAGGCTATGTGGCCACGGCTTTTGCCGGAACCGAAATCCAGCGCCGCTCCTATCCAAATTCCTTCGGCGGCCAGTATCAGACCAAGGGTTATGAACTGATCGATGAAATCAAGCTGCTGGATCATGCCCCCCGCGTGGCGGAGGAAGCGGTTGCCCTGCTGAAAGCGGATCAATGCCCGTCCGGCGAGAAGGACATCATTCTCGACAGCTCCCAATTGGGCCTGCAGATTCACGAGTCCATCGGCCACCCGATTGAACTTGATCGCGTGCTGGGCACTGAAGCCAACTTTGCCGGCATGAGCTTCCTGACCATCGACAAGCTCAACAATCTCAAATACGGGTCCGACATCGTCAATGTTGTGGCAGACGCCACTCCCGCGCACGGCCCGGGGCTTGGAACTTTTGCCTACGATGATGAAGGGGTTCCCGCTCAATGCACGCCCATCATCAAGGACGGCCAGTTTGTAGGTTACCTGAGCTCACGTGAGACCGCTTCCGCCGTGGGACTGCAACGCTCCAGCGGTTCAATGCGGGCGGAGAGCTGGAACCGGATTCCCCTCATCCGCATGACCAACGTCAGCATCCTCCCCGGAACCTGGAAGCCGGAAGATTTAATCGCCGACACCGACGACGGAATCTACATGGAGACCAACCGGAGCTGGTCAATTGACGACCGGCGCTATAACTTCCAGTTCGGCACCGAAATCGGTTGGGAAATTCGCGGCGGCAAGAAAGTTCGCATGCTGAAGAACCCCAGCTACGGCGGCATCACCACGGATTTCTGGAATTCCTGCGACGCCATTTGCGGCCCCGATTATTGGACCTTGTGGGGAACGCCCAATTGCGGCAAAGGACAGCCGATGCAGACCATGGGCACAGGACACGGCGCTTCCCCCGCGCGCTTCCGCAAGGTGCAGGTGGGAGTTGCGTACCCGGGATGAAGGCATTGGTGATTTAGCGATTGGTGATTGAGTGATTTCAAAGGCGGATTTTCGAACCAGTGGTAATGGAAGGCTGAATCCGCGGGTCGCTCACTTGCCAATCACCAATCACAAATCGTAAATCACAAATGAATCTAACTCGACAACGCGCGGAAGAAATTTTTGACAGGGTGCTGAAATACTCGACGGCCGATGAAACTGAGGCCACGGTATCATCATCCTCCTATGCCCTCACCCGCTTCGCCAACAATGCCATTCACCAGAACGTGGCGGAGGAGAACTCCTGGCTTTCAGTTCGTCTGGTCAGTGAAGGTCGCATGGCCCGGGCCAGCACGAACAAGTTTGACGAAGCCTCGATTCGGCAACTTTGTGAAAACGCCCTGGTGCTGGCAAAGCTGCAACAGCCGGACCCCACGCTGCTGCCCATGCCGGGACCGCAAACCTACCGCGCCCTCGACCGCTTCTATAATGAGACCGCGAAACTGACGCCACAAACCCGGGCGGAAACAGTGGCCCAGGTGGTGGAACGCGCGGAAAAGGACGGGCTTACGGCCGCCGGAGTTTTTTCCAGCGGCGCTTCCGCCTTTGGCCTTTTCAATTCGCGCGGCATGAAGGCCTACCACGAAGAAACGACTTCGGAATTCTCCGTCACCATGATGGGCGACTCCAGCTCCGGCTGGGCGAAGCGTACTGCCCCCTACTGGATGGAGCTGGAACCACTGGAATTGGCAGAGCGCGCGGCGCAGAAGGCTCTGGCCAGCCGCGAACCGCGGGAGATTGACCCGGGCCGTTACACCGTGATCCTTGAGCCCTCGGCCATGCTTGACCTCCTGGGCTTCATGATCTTTGACTTCAGCGGCCAGGCCGTGAATGAACAGCGCAGCTGCTTCACCGGGCGCGTTGGCCAGAAGGTCTTTGGGGATAACATCAGCCTTCGCGACGATGTTTTCCACCCCTTGCAGACGGGCGCTCCGTTTGATGGCGAGGGCATTCCCCGCCAGCGCGTGGCGATTGTGGAAAAGGGCGACGTGAAGAACCTGGTCTATGCCCGCCAGACCGCGCACAAGCTGGGCGTGCAGCCCACCGGGCACGGATTCCCGCTGCCCAACGAGTATGCGGAAGCGCCCATGAACATCGTCATGGACGGCGACCGCTCCAGCGTGGATGACATGATTAAATCCACCGAGCGCGGCTTGCTGGTAACCCGCTTCTGGTACATTCGCGAAGTTGACCCCTACAAGAAGATCCTGACCGGAATGACCCGTGACGGTACGTTCTGGATTGAGAACGGGCAGGTTAAGCAGGGCGTGAGAAACCTGCGCTTCAATCAAAGCCTGGTGGACATGCTGAACAACGTGGAGATGATGAGTACACCGCAGCGCACCGCCGGGGAAGAGTCGTTTGAAATGGTCGTGCCCGCAGCCAAGATCCGCGATTTCAATTTCGCTTCCACCACCAAGTACTAAGCGGAATCGGAAGAGTGATTGCAATTACCGGGAATGCAAGTAATTCCCGGCGCTGATAAGCGGCGTTGCTCAATCAACATTGTGGGAAAGTCGTTGTAGGGTTAGGCGTCGAGGCGGGTTTACCCCGCCAAAATGACGACATCAAGCCGCCTCACCGCAATCGTTTCCGCAGCCTGCACCGCAGCACCTTGACAACCCCGGCAAGCGGGTGTTAGAAGTTTAAATCGCCTTTGTGGCGCTATCGTCTAGGGGTTAGGACGTCAGATTCTCAATCTGAAAACCCGGGTTCGATTCCCGGTAGCGCTACCATCGTATACCCCATTAACAATAAAACACTTCGTGGTTTAAACTCCGGCGTGCGGCTCATCTTGCAATCGGGATTGGAAGATGGGTCCTGGGGATCATCACGGTAGCCATCGATCTGTCTATCAAGGAACAGGGAAAATGGCATGGCGTAGCCGCCGCAGGCGGTGAATGCTGCATCGGCAGGCGCCCCGATGAAGGATCTCGGCTCACGCCCGTGGAGGCTCAGTGCAGCCGGACGATGCTTCCGCAGGTCGAGTCCACAACCAGGGCCGGGTTGCACTCTTAGCTACCCCCACGCGCCGCAAGGAAGCACGGCGTGCGAAGATGCCGGTCGGTTCAGAGCGAACCCAATTTTGGAACGCGCCAATGTCGAGCACGTCAAAGATAGCGGCAAGCGCCGAAAGGTCGATGGGTTCATATCGCATGGCAAATCGAAGATTGCCAGTGACGCCGACCGGGAGGTAGCCCTTGGGATATTGTTCGAGAACCGTGCCATCGGTGACGGTTGTTCTTCTTGCCCCTGAAATGACCTCGGACCGCACGGCGGGCAATGGGACCTTGAGGTCAAACTCCTCTATCAGACCATGAAGGCCAACAGCCTTCGGCTCGCCTTTGTGTGTGAGAATCTTCTCGGCCATGTGAAAACCTTCTCCTGCAGGACCATTTATGCGAAATCGTTCTCCGAAGAACATTAGACAACGGAATCACGCATTAAGCTATGAATTCCTTCTCAAAAGCGCATGTGGTTGGGAATCACGCTCTGATAGCGAGGAAAGAGTCAGACCCTAGGCGGAAAGACGGTGAGGAGTTGCGAGCACGCTTGCCGGGAGTACCAATCCAAATTCAATTACATCCCTCAAACAATTCAATCTGGCCACAGTGGTGGGCGAAGCCCTTGCCAATTGTTGGCTCCATTAAGTTGCAATTGGGGGTTTGGCTGTTTAAGAAAGTTGCGCAACCGGTTCCAGGACTGCCTTTTGCCGGGGCGACTCGAAGCGGCGCCAGGTTTCTACTGCCGCAACAGCCAGGGGCGCGCACCAGCCGCCCAGGCCCACGGTAGTGGTGCAGTTTCAAGTTTGGCCCCATTGACTCAAGGCTAGGACGTGAGATAATTGGGGCATGAAGAAACGATCCAAGAGTGAAGATTTCAACCAGTCCGCATTTAGAGCCTTACAGGAGACTATTCGCATAAGCGAGATGCCAACGAATGTAGTTGTTATCGACGGAAGCACAGCACATGCGAAGAATCCGGCAGCGGTAGCTCTTGGCAGATTGGGTGGTCTAAAGGGAGGAAGGGCAAGAGCTGCAAAGCTCTCGAAAGAAAGACGTTCTGAAATCGCAAAGCAAGCCGCAGACAAACGCTGGAAACCAAAGATGGCCTACTGATCGGCCCCATACCATTCCTTCAATCCCCATAGGCCACGTTTCACTCGGGTTATTCGTCCTCCCTTATCGCGTCCTAAAATTGTTGCAACGCTTCCTGCCGATGCGGTAACTCCGCCTCGTCCCAGAGCTTCAGTAATTTCCTCTGTGCTTCGGGCTGGACGACCGACCATAGAAAGATACTTCTCTGAAGCCTGAAATATGTTCTTTCCGTGAAAAGTATCAGGCTGAATTTCGGTGTCCGTACCATTTGCGATGGCCGCAGGTTGGGTGGTTTGGGAGTTGCTTTTACTCGCAAAACCAAGCTGCCTTTCCGCAAATGCGATTACGGCGTCCAGTTCTGCCCTCTGGCGCTTGGCATCTTCTAACAGGGCTTTGTAGTCGGTCTTGGCCACTTTATGCTTCCCCTTTCCGATGTTTTTTGCTATAAAGGGAAAGTCCCGCGAGGGCAGTCTTTCAACTGCCCGGCGAGACTTTGTAGGTCCGGTTTCCCGGCTTACTCATAGTGCCCTGTAACGGCTGCAACCGTTCCTTGGGGCACAGCTACTCTCATATAGAACCACCATCCCCTCTACAACCCATCGACCCCAAATTAACACAAACGGGGTCGGTGTGCAAACCCAAAATAACATTGTTATCTTTTTAGCGCAACACCTTTGTTGAGGTAACGCGATAAATGTTATTTTCTCCTTGACATTCTTTAGCGGTCAAGCATACACTGTTCCCATGAACAAGCTACCTAAACAACGTCAGGCCCAAGTAATCGCCGCTCTGGTCGAGGGTAATTCAATTCGCTCAATCGAGCGTATGACCGGAGTAGCAAAGCACACGATTCTCAAGCTCATCAAGGACGTGGGTATCGCCGCTGCCGATTATCAGGACCGCACGCTTCGCGGCCTCAAGTGCAAGCGGATTCAGGTCGATGAGATTTGGCAATTCGTTTACGCGAAGGCAAAGAATGTTCCGGCTGAGAAGCGCGGAGAATTTGGGTATGGCGATGTTTGGACGTGGGTAGCTATCGATGCGGATACGAAACTTGTTCCTGCTTTTATGACTGGCAACCGCGACGCGCAGAGCGCCCGGATGTTTATTGACGATCTGGCCAGCCGACTTGCTAGCCGCGTTAAACTCACGTCAGACGGTTTGAAAGTCTACCTTGAAGCAGTAGAGGGCGCTTTCGGTTGCGAGATTGACTACGCACAACTGATTAAGACCTACGCTTCCAGTCAAGAGGAAACGCGCTACAGCCCCGCCGTATGCACGGCCTGCGAATCCAAGCGGGTTGTGGGCAACCCCGACCCCAAACACATCTCTACGAGCTTCGTAGAGCGCCAGAACCTCACCATGCGAATGAGTATGCGGCGCTTCACGCGGCTAACCAATGGATTCAGCAAGAAGGTTGAGAATCATGCCTACGCTGTGGCGATTCACTACATGCATTACAACTTCTGCCGGATTCACAAGACCCTGCGCTGCACTCCTTCGATGGAAGCGGGGCTTACAGATCATGTATGGACAATCGAGGAAATGCTTGGTAAGGTTGCCCTGTAAAAATTATGGGGATTCTCTATGCCTCTACCTCAATCTAAATATCCAATCGATTTCGGAATTCAGGTGGATTTCGACAGGGATTCCCCTGACCCCGCCCGCGTGTTCCGCACAATGAGCGGGTTGATTGATTCCTTCCAGCAACTTGATCGGTCGCTGGCCGGGGCTGTAGACGTGTCAATCGAGCCAGTTCTAATGCTTGAGGACATCGAAACCGGAAGCCTTAAAGTCTGGTTGCGACAGATATTACAATCGACTGATGACCAAGCGTTGAAATCGGGAGAATGGAAAAAAGTTGTCGGCAATTATCTGGTAGAGGCGAAGTACATCTTCTTGCGATTCTTGGAAGACAAAGACAAAATTTCTAGCCAAGAGGACATGCTAAGGCTCCAGCGCGAAATTACCGCAGCAGCGGAAAAGACGGATGTTCGATGGATTCCCGCTTATAACCCTATCCCTATGCCGAAACTCTTGGAAGGGATAGAAGGCGTCAATGATGCCCTGGCCTATCTAGGTGAAAAGGACAAAGCAACATTTATGTCCAATGATGGAGATACTAATTTCAACCTCAATCTCCAGTTCAGTATTTCCGAAATGGAGGAACTGCTTACCAGCGAAGTCATTACCAATGAATCGCCAATGATTCTTAGGGTAAAAAAACCTGACTATCTCGGAGAATCTAGGTGGGAATTTGTTTTTGAGCACTCAATAGAGGCAAAAATTCTTGATGCGGCGTGGCTCTTGCGCTTTCAAAATCGAGGCGAAGACGTGCGACCGGGGGACGCGCTCAGGGTCATGGTGCGAACTGAAGTGCGATATGGATACAGCCACGAAGTGATTGGGACACGCTATTCAATTTTGAAGGTTATTGAAGTTATCCGAGGCTCGACACCCTCCCAGCATAATCTAATCCCATAAATTATCAAACTGCACCACTACCGAGCTATGAGGCGGCGGATCCATCGCGTCGCCGCCCCAATTGCCGATTCGGCATCGACGCCATCAACATGTTCCCAATCATGTTCTTGACTTGGGAAGAAGAGCGAAGCCAATGGCATACGATAACTACTTCAATATCATCTTAGCTATTGCCGCGCGGGGGGTCAGGTTGCGGATTGAAGCCGCCGGACACCTTGCCCAGATCCTGTTCTGACAAATTGTCGACGTTGCCCTGTTCCGGGGCTTTGTTGCCCTGGTCCGCAGGGCTGACTTTTTCAAATTTCTCTGCCATGTGTGATTTCTCCTTGAAAAGTGACCTTTCGTCCCTCACTCATATATGCGTAAAATTTGCAGAAATTTTTCGCCTTGATTGCAAATAATGTCAGATTTCTTCGCATAATCTTATGTGGGAAGAATCATGGTGGCTGTTAAATAGAGTCTCACCAGCAACCTCCTTCAACTGGAATCAATACCGAGGTGATGGCGGAGGGCTTTCTCAGGAACCAGGGATCATGGCGCAGCAAAATAATTTCGATCAAGGATCTGTAAATACGCGCAAACTGCCGCCACTGATCTTCCTGGGGCCGACACTGCCGGTCGATGAGGCAAGGGCGCTACTGCCGGGCTGCTTCCGGCCGCCGGCGCGCCGTGGCGACATCTATCGGGCAGTTGCCGAGGGATATACGACAATTGTCCTGATCGACGGGGAGTTTCATGGCGCCCCCTCGGTGTGGCAGCGCGAAATTGCCGATGCGCTGACGGAGGGAGTGGAAATCCACGGAGCCTCGAGCATGGGGGCAATCCGGGCGGCGGAGTTGCACCCCCTCGGCATGATAGGACATGGCAGGATTTTTGCGTGGTTCCGTGACGGCAAGCTCGACGCGGATGATGAGGTGGCGCTGGTTTACGGTCCGCCAGAGCGTGGATATCCCGCGGGCTCCGAACCGCTGGTGAACATCCGGGCAACACTGGAAGCGTGCGAGTCAGACATTATGTCCACGGACGAGGCCGACCGGGCGATCGAATTCATGAAGGGCCTCTATTATCCGGAACGTTCTTACGACGCCTTGCTGGAAAAGGGACCCGTGGCATCCTGGCCCCAGGAGCGGCGGCGACGCCTCGCCGTGTTTCTCCAGGAAAAGCGCATTGACCAAAAACGCGAGGACGCAATAGGCACGCTTGCTGCTGTAGCCGCAGGGGGCTTCAAACCCTCCGCTCCAGCGGGTTCGGGACGCGTGAACCGGCTGTGGAAAAGAGAACGCCTGGCGGCCGAGGGCGTGACTCCACAGCCCGAGGTGAGCGCAGCGGAGATTGGCAAATCTGGCGGCCTTTCAGAACAGGAATTGAGGATCCTACGCCGAGAGTTGTCAGCCCTGTTCTTTGTGGCCGAGTGGGCCGGGGAGCACAACATTAAGTCCACCGCTGCTGACTTTGAGCGTCAGGAAACCTCCTTCCCTGCTGCCGCTGAAATCCCCGCACCCCGGCGGAGGAAATTACTCGCGCCCAGAGCCCAGGCGGATGCGGCGATCAGGGAGTTTTCTGGGGCCAATGGTGCCGCCGACGTGGAAACCGCAACCCGAGCCATCATTAACTGTTGGGCTAGCGAGAATGGCATTGAATGGAACCGGTTGCGCGGGGAAGCCTTGATCGACTGGATTATCGAGGCAGGGCCCGGACATTTTGGCTATACCTGGTCGTTCGACATTGAGCTGGCAGAAACTCTGTGGCTACTTGGGCGTGCGGCAGGGTTTCCGCCGCAGGAAGTGGCATGATGAAGCACCTTCCGGTAGTTTACAGCAGCGGCACGCACCGAATGGCTGCTTTAGAAATGACCTTGCACCGGGTGACACCGCTTCTGGGTGCAATGGGAATCACCCGGGTTGCGGATATCACTGGTCTCGACCGCCTGGGTATTCCAACCTGGTGCGCAGTGCGTCCGGGAGGCTTGGTCATTCAGGTGAGCAATGGCAAGGGCCTCAGCCATCTCAGCGCCAAGGTCTCTGCCATCATGGAGGGCATTGAACATTGGCACGCGGAGAACCCGGAAGTTTCATTCCGGAAGTCCAGCGCGGCTGAATTGCGAGGCGAGGGAGAGGTTTTTGTACCGGCCACGGAACTGCCCAGGTGGCTGACCAAGTTGCACCTGACTGACCGAAGAGTAGTGGACTGGGTTCGTGGTGAGCAACTTCCTTCCGGCGACCCCATCTGGCTGCCCGCGTGCGCGTGCTTCCTGGTGGAGCCGATGTTGCTGAATTACGACCACAACGGGCTGGCCTCGGGCAATCATATTGTGGAAGCAACCTTGCACGGACTTTATGAGGTTATCGAAAGGCATTCGATGGCGCGGCTGACGCGGGGCGGCCTCTCACTTCCGCGCGGCGAATCACGGGTGATTAACCTCGGTTCGCTGACCTCAGCCCCGCTCATGGAGTTGCGAGATTGCCTGCGAAAAGCGGAAGTGGGACTCACACTAGTCAGGGTTGAAAGCGTGGGCCCGGTTCACACGTTTTTGGCCGTGCTCGTAGATCCAGCGAGCCCGTTTGCCTGTTCCGCGGTGAATATGGGGCACGGAAGCCATCTTAGCCCCGACGTGGCGGCTCTCAGGGCGATTACGGAAGCAGCGCAGTCACGATTAACTTTTATCCACGGTTCACGCGAAGACCTTCGGCCTGAATCCTACATCTTCGACGAGGCCCATCAGCGGTTGCGTGCTTTCTTTGCAACCCGGCGCGGCGATCTGAATTGGCATGCAATCGCAGATCACAGCAGCGGTGATCTGCAACAGGATCTGGAGACCACCATTGAAGGCCTCAACGCCGCCGGTTATTCCCGCATCTACCGCCTCAACATGACCAACTCCCGGTTTGCCATTCCGATCGTCAAAGTATTCGTCCCAGGGTTGGCGGTGATGGCTTACTGATGGGAGGCGGCACGGTAAGGTGTGTAAGTCTGGCGGGGCACCAGGCAACTTCTGCGCTAAAAAGTAGAGATTTGCCGAGGGCCGCGCCCAAAGGATCCGCCTAAGGGAAGTCAGCCACTCACGGGGCCGGTCCGGCATAAAGCCCCCTCACTGTACGCGAATTCGGCGGAGTTAGCGGAGCCCTTAAATCCGGGGTTTTCTGGGCAGAATACCCACCGTGCGGGCCTTTGGATTTAGATTGACAACGATAAGTATTTTTGTTAATAATCCTCCAGCAGCGGCAACACGTCAATTAAATATGCTTACATTGAGGAGTGCCCTATGGCAGAGAGCGTCCAGAAGAGGCTTGAAAGGGTACGACCCCCGCGCGTTCACGTCACCTATGACGTGGAGACGGGCGGTGCGATTGAAATCAAGGAACTTCCATTCGTTTTAGGAGTCCTGGGTGATTTTTCGGGTCAGCCCGTCGATCCCCTACCCAAACTGAAGGATCGAAGGTTTGTTGAAGTAACGCTGGACAATTTTGACAGCGTTCTTGAAAGTATGAAACCCCACGTCGCCTTCTCCGTCGACAACAAGCTGAGCGACGACGACAATGCCGGACAACTGAAGGTTGATCTCAACTTCAAAAGCATGGAAGACTTTGAGCCCGAGAAGGTCGCAATGCAGGTAAAGCCATTGCGCGAACTGCTCGAACTCCGTACGCGTCTCAGTGATCTCAAAGGGACTTTGCAGACCAACGACAAGTTGAGCGATGTCCTGTTGGATGCAGTGTCAAGCACCGAGAAACTGGATAAACTGCGGTCGGAAATCGGCGAAAAAGATGGGAAGGAGGGTGGCAATGGCTAACGAAGCAAAATCGGCCGCAACACCGCAGACCACAGAACAGGTCGGTGAACGGTCACTTCTCGATCAGATTGTAGAAACAGGACGAGTCGGCACGGACCCCGCAAGTCGGGAACGAGGCAAGAACCTCGTAAAGGAGTTCATCTCCCAGGTATTGGAGGGGTCGGTTACCGTCTCCAAAGACACTGAGGCGATGATCAACGCCCGCATTGCACAGATCGATCATCTGCTCTCCATCCAGCTCAACGAAGTCCTGCACAATCCCACGTTCCAAAAGCTGGAAGGCAGTTGGCGCGGTCTCAAATACTTGATCAGCCAGAGCGAAACCAGCGCCATGTTGAAGATCCGGGTGCTCAATGTCTCCAAGAAGGACCTGTTGCGAGACCTTCAGCGCGCTCCGGAATTCGATCAAAGCGCGGCCTTCAAGAAGATTTACGAAGAAGAGTTCGGAGTCTTCGGCGGCCAGCCCTACGGCGCTTTGATTGGCGATTACGAGTTCAGCAAACATCCGGAAGACCTTGAGCTTCTGGAAAAGATGGCGGCAGTGGCAGGCGCGGCACACGCCCCCTTCCTCTCCGCAGCTTCTTCCCAGCTCCTGAACATGGAAAGCTTCCAGCAATTGGACCAACCCCGCGACATCGGTCGGATCTTTGATACCACCGAGTTCGCCAAATGGAAGAGTTTCCGTCAGAGCGATGACAGCCGGTATGTGGGCCTTTGCGTTCCCCACATTCTGGTTCGCCTTCCCTACGGCCGCGATACGGTTCCCGTCGATGCCTTCAATTACGAAGAGGGCGTTGATGGAACGGACCACACCAAATATCTCTGGGGTAATGCCGCTTACGCTTTGGGAGCTCGCCTCACGAGCGCCTTTTCGCTCTACGGCTGGTGCGCAGCTATCCGTGGTGTGCAAGGTGGCGGCTTGGTGGAGGGATTACCTTCCCACACCTTCCGCACAGACGATGGCGATGTGGCTTTGAAATGCCCAACGGAAATCGCGATCACGGACCGCCGGGAGAAAGAGCTGGCGGATCAGGGTCTCATTCCCCTGGTGCATTGCAAAGGCACGGACAAGGCGGCGTTCTTCAGCGTCCAGTCTGGGAACAAGCCCAAGCTGTACGATAGCGACGCGGCCAATGCCAACGCCCGACTCTCTTCTCAACTCCCTTATATCATGGCCACCTGCCGATTTGCCCACTATTTGAAAGCCATGATGCGTGACCGAATTGGCAGTTTCACCTCCAAAGAAGAACTGCAGTTGTTCTTCAACCGGTGGATCACCCAGTACGTCACGACCGACGACTCGGCCACTCAGGCCACGAAGGCAAAATACCCCTTGCGTGAAGCCCGTGTAGACGTGGAAGAGATTAAAGGCAAGCCGGGAGCATACCGGGCCGTGGCTTTCCTGCGCCCCCACTTCCAACTTGACGAACTTACCGTTTCGCTGCGACTGGTTGCATCTCTGCCGGCATCAGCGAAGGCCTAACGTACGTATTTCGATTGGCGGGCTTGACCAACAAGCCCGCCATCAAAACTCTGACGAATTTTAATTCCAGGAGGAGAAGATATTATGGCGATTGAATATTTCATCAAATTGGACGGAATCACTGGTGAGGCTGCTGCCTCAAAGCATAGTGGCGAAATTGAAGTGAAGTCCTGGAGTTGGGGGGCGCACAACCCTGCCAGCATGCACGGCACTGGTTTAAGTGCTGGCAAGGTCACGCTGGCGGATCTGAACTTTTCCAAGCCGACAGACAAAGCGAGCGCCAAACTGCTTGAGCTCTGCTGCACCGGCAAGCATATTTCCAAAGGCGTTTTGACCTGCAGTAAGTCCACGGGCGGCAAGAATCCCGACGACTACCTGATTCTCAGACTCGAGGAAATTGCCATCACGAGCGTCCAGCACGGGGGCGCATCAGGAGACGACATCGGAACCGAGTCCATCTCCCTCGCGTTTGGCAAGTTCACCCTGGATTACAAGGCTCAGGGCAAGGATGGAACTTTGACCAACGGTGGAACTGCCTCTTGGGACAACTTCGCGCGCGAAAGCTCCTAGTCAGCGCTCTGCGGTTTTTGGCGAGCACGGCAGCATGAAGGGACCGCGGTGGGCCTGCACTCACTGCGGCCCCTGCAGTTTCTCTGGCTGGGTGGCAATGTTGAGGGCGTGGGTTCATTCCCTGCCTTGCCAAGCGTATTTTTCCCTTCCTTGCCATTCTTATCCCCCAATCACTGCTTTTCTTGGGGGGCACAGCTAGGGCTGGGTATAGTGTTGGAATCTGCTGATTCATAAAGCCGTAGCGACTATTTGTCCATATCAAGGCGGACCAAAATGCCTTTAGTTCCTGTGAATACCGGACCGACTTTGGCGGGAATGTTGGCCACCCCCTCCGCTAGTGGATATGAAGTCCATTTGGATCTTGTCCAGATTCAGGGTGAGAGCAACTCCTCCGCTCATCCCAACGAGATCGAAGTCGCCTCGTTTTCGATGGGATGCTCCAACTCGGTGGTAATGAGCTCGCAGGGTGCTACGACTAAGGGCGGCAAAGCATCCGTCAGCGAAATTACCGTGACGAAATACACGGATAAGTCCTCTCCCCAACTATTCGGTGCGGTGTGCGGCTGCCAAGTATTCAAAACCGCCAAGATATCGGTGAGCAAATCGACCGGCGGCAAAAAGCCTGAGGACTACCTGATCATTGCTATGAATTCGGTCATCATCAGCTCCTGGCAGCTTTCTTCACCGAGCGGTGCAGGGGTTGGCACTGAGACCCTGACCCTCAAATTTGGCAAAATCAACATCGATTACAAGATGCAGACGGCCATGGGAATTCTAGTTTCGGCCGCTAACTGTTCCTACGATTTAACTCAAGGCCAGTGATCTAACCGGGAAAGGTTCACGAGCTCCGCTCGACGACGACCATGGACAACCCAAATCAGCTCCTCCAAGCGGGCAAGCTTAACGATGCCATTCAGGCCTTGAACCTCGAAGTCCGTAATCACCCTGAGGATTCCAAGCGCCGCATCTTTCTTTTTGAGCTCCTCTGTTTCGCCGGGGAATATGACCGCGCGGAAAAGCAGCTCGACGTTTTGGGCTCCGACGACATGCAGAAGGAGATGGGCGCGCTGCTTTACCGAAGCGCCCTCCATGCGGAAAGATCCCGCATTGAACTGTTCACCAAAAAAGAGTATCCCAAGCCGGTGGGAAGCGAAGCAGCCACGGGAGCCGCGGTTTCCGGCACCCTGAACGGCAAGCCCTTCAAATCGATCACCGACGCTGACCCGCGCATTGGGGCGCGTTTGGAAGTTTTTGCCGGCGGAACCTATCTTTGGATGAATTTCGAGCATCTGGCCTCCCTTGACATGGAAAAACCGAAACGCCTGAGGGATTTGCTGTGGACTCCCGCCCGCCTGCGGGGTGGGCCGGCCTTGAAGGACACCGAGCTGGGAGAAATCCTCCTGCCTGCGTTGACTCCCTTTGCCTGGCAGGATTCCGAAGACGCGGTTCGTCTGGGTCGCGTGACCGAGTGGGTGGAAAGCGATACCGGCCAGGCCGTCCCCGTAGGGCAAAAGATGTTGCTGGTGGATGACGAGGAGTTCCCGCTTCTCGAAATCCGAAAACTGGAAATCAATCTCCCTCAACCCACATCATAGGTCAGCATGCCACTTCCTGATAACCTGCTCAATCCGATTCCGGGAGAAAACCCTAGCGGAGAGGATCTTCGCTATGCTCCCATTTACGACAAGATCAAAGAAGCACGCCGCGAGGAAGATGAATCCGCTCAGGGTGAGTGGGTCCGTGACGTAAAGAAGGCGGACTACCCCCTGGTGATCAAGCTCGCCACTGAGGCCCTTGCCACCCAGAGTAAAGACCTGCAAATTGCCGCCTGGCTCACCGAAGCGCTGGTAAAGGTGGAAGGTTTTGCCGGCCTCAAACAGGGCTTGCAGCTTCTCCAGGATCTGACCACAACCTTTTGGGAAACGGTCTACCCGCAACTGGAGGATGGCGACGCGGAACTTCGCGCCTCTCCGTTGCAGTGGATCGGCAACAGCCTCGGCTTTCCTCTCCGCAACGTCCCTCTCAACCGGGCGGGTAACGGATGGGTGGATTACACCGAATCGAGAAAGATCCCAACGGAAGAACAGGCGGACTCGGATGAAAAAGTCACTGCCCGCCGCGTCGCCCTCACTGAGGGAAAGCTTGCTCCGGAACTTTTTGACAAATCCTTTGCCGAAACCCCCAAGGCGTTCTATGCGGGCGCCGAGGGCGTGCTGGATGACTCCACCAAGCTGGTGGAGTCTCTTGACAATCTTTGCCGCGACAAGTTCGGGGATGTCTCGCCCAGCTTTTCAGATCTGAAAAAAGCTCTAACCGAAATCCGTCATACTAACCACCAACTTCTACAGAAGAAGCGTGAGACCGATCCTGACCCGGTGGAGGCTCAAGCTGAAGGAGAAACTGGCGGGGCCGCAGCAGCCGGTGAAGCGGTAGCGGATGCAGCTCCCGTGCGGGCTGGTGCGGCAGCGCCCGCCGGCATCGTGATTCCCTTTGGCGCCAATGAACCCAAGGAACGGCAGGAAGCCATCAAGGCCATTGCGCGCGCCGCAGCGGCCCTGCGCAAATTGGAACCCTTCAGCCCCGCTCCCTACCTGATGCTGCGTGGACTGCGCTGGGGCGAATTGCGCAACGCTCTGAATAAACAGGATTTGACCCTGCTGGAAGGGCCGCCCACCGATCTGCGGCAGCACATCAAGCGCCTGGCCATCGAAGGCAATTGGAGCGATTTGCTGGAAGCAGCGGAAAACTCCATGTCACTGCCGTGCAGCCGCGGCTGGCTGGACCTGCAAAAATTCACCGTCGATGCCTGCGCCGGATTGGGCGATGAATACTCCGGCATCGCCCTCGCCATCCGGAGCGAACTGAAAACCCTGGTGCGCGATGTGCCGCAAGTATTGGAAGTGAGCCTTCTGGATGACACTCCGGCCGCCAATGCGGAAACACGGGCATGGCTGCAGGAGTTGGCGGCGGAAACGCCCGCCCCGCCGGCAGAGGGAGCAGCACCGGAAGACGCTCCCGTGGCTGAAAACTACTCCGCGCCGGGCTGGCATCGAAAATTCACTGACAGCTTTGACACCGCGACTGCGGCCATGAAGGCTGGGCAGCCGGAAAAAGCCCTCGACACCATGACGCAGGAGGTTGCGCGCCAGCTTTCCGGCCGCGGCCAGTTCTTCCGTAAACTTCAACTGGTGGAAATCTGCATTGCCGCGGGAAAGACTGCGGTGGCGCAGCCCATCATTGACGACCTGGCGGGGATTATTGAAAACAATCATCTGGAAACCTGGGAAGACCCCAAAACCGTCGCCAAGGCGCTGGTTTTTATCATCAAAAACAGTGAACGTGTTCTGGCCGACGATTCGG
>Ga0302320_10001553_pt1 | contig 54995 bp, 36 predicted proteins | sample Bog_T0_3_FD_202130 | JGI IMG/M metagenome (GOLD analysis project Ga0302320, IMG submission 202130) | Peat permafrost microbial communities from Stordalen Mire near Abisko, Sweden - Bog_T0_3 | ecosystem: Environmental > Terrestrial > Soil > Wetlands > Peat | place: Sweden: Abisko, Stordalen Mire...
CATCTTCCGTTCGTTTGCCCTCAAAACAGTGTCGAAGTTCTTCAGATGGCTTCATCACAATTCAGGCCGTCTCCATGGACGATTCGCGCGAGCGGGTGCAAGATCACTCCATGATTTCTTGTTGCCAAAGACAGGAAGTCGAAATCGCTCCATAAGTGGAGGTGCTTCGATGAACGGAACGCATAATCTTGAATCTTGCAAAAGGCTGACTTGGATTACAGTTCTTACAGCGGCCATGGTCGCGGCGTTCACGCTTCCTGTGTATGCGCAGCAGGAGGTGAATCCGACCTGGTACGATCCGTCGGGCACGCCGATTGCGGCACAACCTGCTCCGCCGGCACAGAAGGCCAATGTGCGGCATGCCAAAGCCAGGAACGTGTCGAGTTCGAAGCACGTCGCAAAAACCAACGGAAAGACATCAAAGAACGTGGCGCGGCCATCGTAAGCAGAGCATTAGGCGGCCACTTCTAAAAGAGCGAGAAGTGGCGCGCCTGGCACCGCGGATCGAAACGCGATACAAACTGGCAACGCTCCACCAACATTCTTTCATTCTTCGCTGCGGATCGACCTGCTTCGAATCCTCACTCGCGGTCACCGGTTCGGAACATCAAGTCTCCACATTCTTGCTGTCCTCGCATTCCTCCTCGCCTTATCCTCGATTAAGTCAAAGACAGCGGACAGGAGTATCCGCTCTACACGAGCGAGTGCACATTCCCGTTGACGGAACTTTCACCTGATGTTCATCGGGGCTTCACATACGGGCCGTGGTTCGGGTCTATTATCGGCGATCAGAGTTCCATCAGAGTTTCCATCCTGGGTGTCTCAGGGTCAGTCCATGGTTAGAACATGCGGTTGAACCATGCGGTTGCGCGATAAAGAAATTTCAAAGAGGAGAACGGTTTATGTCCCGAAAAGCATCTCGAAACAAGCCTCGAAACAGGTCTCGGAATAAGTCCAAGATCAACCATCTGAGTCCGCTCGCCGGCGTGCTGGCGGCGGGAATGTGCCTTCCGGGGCTCGCCGCGGGTCAGTCCAAGGAGTACCCGACCTACTTCACCGGTCCGCAGAAGAACGGCTCGTGGGTGGTCAGCGATGGCCAGATCATCACGCCCGCCGGCACTCAGGTTCAACTCGGCATACGCGTCCGCGCGAAGGCCGTCGCGCTCAACCCCACCGCGAAGAGTCATACCGCCGCCGTGCTCACCTTGGGCGCCTCGGAAGCAGTCGAGGTGTTCGACACCAACACCGGCCTTGTGCTGCAGAACTACAGCCCGTTCGGGACGGATTCGAGCGGCAGCTATAGCGGCATCGCCTATTCAGCAGACGGCAAGCACCTGGTATTTAGCCAGGACAGCAGCAATGTCACCATCGCCAAGGTCAACGCACAAGGCTTGCTGGAAGACGACGCACAGGTCAGTGTGCCGCCGAATAGTTCTTTCATCGCATGTTTTCCGAACAGCCCGATCGGCGCTTATGAGAGACCCTGCGGCACGTTCTATACTCCGAGTACTTCGTATCCCGGCGGCGTTGCGTTCTCAAAGGATGGCAGCAGCGCCTATGCTCTGCTGAACCAGAACGACACGCTCACCAAGATCGACCTGACCCAAACGCCGCCGACGCAAGGAGTACAGATCCGCGTCGGGAACGCGCCGCACAGCATCCTGATCGCGAGCAATGGTACAACCGCCTACGTCAGCAACGAGGGTGGCCGGGCGGCTACAGAGGCAGATTTCCAGATCTATTCGGCTGGCACTGAGATCGTCGCCGACCCGGTGGTGGGCGCCGCGATCACGGGCACCGTTTCCGTGGTCGATCTGCCCACGATGACGGTCACCGCTACCATCCCGACCGGCCTACATCCGACGGGGCTGGCGTTCTACGGAGATAACCTGCTGGTCGCCAATACTTATAGCGACACCATCTCGGTGATCGATACGGCCACCAACCTGGTTCGACGGACGATCAACATTGGGTTGCCCATCGGAGTGCCAGGTCAGGGCCAACCAATTTATGGCGCGGCTCCGAACTCGATCGCCGTGGATGGCAAGAATGGGATTGCCTATGTCGCGCTTTACAATGCCAACGCGATCGGGGTGATCGACATCACGAACAACGCGACGAATCCGGTTTTGGGTATGATCCCGGTAGCGTATGCGCCGAGTTCGGTCGTGCTGGACGAGATCAACAACACGCTCATCGTGGCCAACGACAAGGGCATCGGCGCGCGTCTTTCATACGAATGCGACCACGGTGTCTGCGGCTACAATACGCACCAGGACAATGGCACTGTCAGCATCGTGCCCGTGCCGGGAAACGCGGCTTTGCAGGCGTTGACGCAGCAGGTTTTCCAGAACAACCACTGGGACCTGACGCAAAATATTCAGTCTGCCTCCGGTGGCAGCCAGAAAGCAAAGCCGGTTGCAATCCCGAAGAATATCGGCGATCCCTCGCTGATCAAGCACGTGTTCCTGATCATCCGAGAAAACCGCACCTATGACCAGATTCTGGGCGATGTGGCGGCCGGCAATGGCGACGCTTCGTTGGCAGTATTTGGCGGCCAAGACACTCCGAACGCGCACCTGCTGGTGCAGCGTTTCCCGCTCCTGGACAACTTCTACGACCCGAGCCGCCAGTCGGCTGACGGTCATCAGTGGATCGTTGAGGGCATGGCGCCTTACGCCGACGACATCCAGTCGCCGGACTGGGTCCGCAGCTATCCGGGCGGGAACGCCGGCGATGCTCTCGCTTATCAGAACAAGGGTTTCTTGTTCTCGGAAGCGGCGGCCGCCGGTCAGTCGGTGAAGATCTACGGCGAATATGTTGAGAACGATACGTTCTTACAGCCGAACGGGTCGACCAGCGAACCGAGCTGGACTGACTTCTACAACGACGCGTTGAACTTTGAGGCGGGGCTCGAGCCGACGCTGTACTATCAGAATACGGTGCAGGCAGAGGCGTCTGTTCCGGCTGTGTCGAACCACCTTATTAAGAACTTTCCGCAGTTCGATCTGGGCATCCCCGACCAGTTCCGCGTCGATCTGTGGGTGCAGGACTTCAACAATGACGTCGCGGCCGGTACGGTGCCGACGTTGAGCATCCTGTGGGTAATGGACGATCACACCGGCGGCCCGCCGACCCCGGACGCCGAACAGGCCGATAATGACCTGGCCATTGGGCGCATTATCGACTACATCAGCAACAGCAATGTGTGGTCCACGTCGGCGATCTTCATTGAAGAAGACGACGCGCAGAACGGCGTCGATCACATCGACGGTCATCGCAGCCCAGGCTATATCGTCAGCCCCTACGCGGTGCAGAACGGACCCACCGACCACACCTACTACACGCAAGTGAACATGACTCGTACGATCGAACAAATCCTCGGTCTGCAGCCGATGAACCAGTTCGACCTTGTGGCGTCGCCAATGAGGACAGACTTCGTCAAAGGCCAGCCGCCCGCGGAGAACTTCCAGCCGTGGACGCACGTACCGAACCTGGTTCCGCTGGACCAGGGGGTTGGAGGAAACGACGACAACTCGAAGGACAGCCCGAAGGTCAAGGCGCTGAGGAAGGCCTGGCTGCAGAAGAAGGCCGAGGTCTTTGCCAACAAACTGACCAAGCCCGACTTCGAAGATCCGGACACCGTCAACCACCTGAACTGGTACATGTCGACCGGGTTTACGCGACCCTATCCTGGTGAGAGCACGGTTCGCCCGCCCAGCGAATTCAACAACCCGGCACCCGCCACTCCTGACTCGGACGACTAAAACAGGTTCGGACTGCAACCGCCCTCTCCTCGATAACCGGGGAGAGGGTTTTTACTTTAGGTCTTGATCGGTGTGCTCAGGTAATTGGAAAGTTGGAGCGGGAGACGGGGATCGAACCCGTGACATCCAGCTTGGGAAGCTGGCGTTCTACCGCTGAACTACTCCCGCGCGGCCAGTCGTAATCACATCATGAATAACATCGTTGCGTCCTGGGGTCAACCGACGTTATACGGGTTTGCCTTCCTGCCGCGCTCTTCGTAACATTCCTGTTCAGTTTTTTATTCGATTCATTTCCTGGCAGGAGTCTGCATGGTTGAGGATTCTCTTGGCGCAAAGACACGGTCTCGACGCAAGTTTCTGGTTGCCGGAGCAAATGCGACACTCGCCGCGGCAGTTTATCCGGCTCTCGCGGCGGGTCGTGTCGAGAAGGCTGGCGAGCCCGAGCCGGAGCGCGTCGCGACGTCCAACCGGGTCGCGAATGATTTCGAACGCAATGAGTTCGAACGCAATGATTTCGAAGTCAACAATTTCGAACTCAGCGAGATCACGATTGACGAACTGCAGAAATGGTTCGCGTCGGGCAGGTATTCTTCACGGGCGGTGACGGAAAAATACTTGGCACGGATTCGAGAGATCGACCAGTCGGGGCCGAAGCTGAACTCCGTAATTGAAGTGAATCCAGAGGCGCTGGAAATTGCAGAAAGGCTTGATCGGGAGCGCAAGGAAAAAGGGAGCGGTGGACCGCTGCACGGAATTCCGGTGCTAATCAAGGACAACATTGATACGGGCGATCGAATGCAAACGACCGCGGGATCGCTGGCGCTGATGGGGTCGCCCGCTCCGCAGGATGCTTTCGTGGCAGCGCAACTGCGGAAGGCGGGTGCGGTAATTTTAGGTAAGACGAATCTGAGCGAGTGGGCCAACATACGGTCGAGTCATTCGACGAGCGGATGGAGCGGGCGAGGCGGGCTGACGCGCAATCCGTATGCGTTGGATCGCAATCCTTGCGGATCGAGTTCGGGCACGGGAGCCGGCATTTCCGCAAATTTGGCTGTAGCTGGAGTAGGCACAGAGACGGATGGGTCGGTCGTGTGTCCAGCATCGGCGAATGGACTGGTAGGCCTCAAACCTACGGTGGGGTTGGTCAGCCGCCGCGGAATTATTCCGATTTCGCACAGCCAGGATACAGCGGGTCCGATGGCGCGGACGGTGCGGGATGTCGCGATTTTACTGGGAGCGATGGCTGGAGCGGATGCGGAGGATGTCGCTACGGCGGATGCTGGGCGCAAACAGTTTCCCGATTACACGAAGTTTCTCGATCCGGCAGGATTGAAGGGTTCGCGGCTGGGGGTGGTGCGCAAATATTTTGGATTTAACGATGCTGTCGACAAGCTGATGGAATCCGTGATTGGAGAGATGAAGCAGGCGGGCGCCGAGATTATCGATCCTGCCGATATCCCTACGATCGGCAAGTTTGACGATAGTGAACTTACGGTTCTCAGCTATGAGCTCAAAGCGGACTTGGCGGCTTATCTGGAGCGGCGCGGCAATCCGGCGATGAGAAACCTGAAGGATCTAATTGTGTTTAACGAAGCCAATCGCGACCGGGAAATGCCTTACTTTGGACAGGATATTTTTCTGAAAGCGGAAGAAAAGGGTCCTCTGAATTCGAAAGAATATCTCGATGCGCTGGAATTGAATCACCGGCTGACGCGGGGCGAGGGGATCGATGGGGTCATGGATAAGTTCAAACTTGATGCGCTGGTTGCGCCCACGGGCGGTCCGGCATGGGTAACCGACCTGATCAACGGTGACCATTCCGGTGGAGGCAGTTCGAATGCCGCAGCGGTGGCTGGTTATCCCAACATCAACGTGACGGCAGGATCGCTTTGGGGACTGCCGGTGGGTATCTCGTTTTTCGGGCGCGCATGGAGCGAGCCTACGCTACTGAAAATCGCTTACGCGTTTGAGCAACTCACGAAGGCGCGGCAGAGTCCGAAGTTTCTTTCTACGGTCAGGGTGTGATTCGGTGAATACGAAATCTCTAGGCTTCTTCTACGGGCGCGGTTTGGGAGGCTTCGTCATCTCCTCGAATGAGGCCAAACTTTTTTAGTTTGTAGCGCAGGGCGTCGCGGCTGATGTCGAGTAGCTTCGCGGCGTGGGTCTGGTTTCCGTTGGCTTGGCGCATGGCGAGTTCGACCATGGAGTGCTCGACTTCTTCCAGGCTGGTGCCGCCTTCCGGAATGTAGAGTCGCGGGAGGGTACGGCCATTGGGCAAAACCTGGCCGCCGTCGGCGGGGGAAGTGCGTTCGAAGACGGTGCGGCCACCCGATTCTCCCACCGAAAAAGGGAGGTAAACAGGGCGCAAGAAAGGCTCGTCTTCGAGAATCATACCGCGCTCGATCGTGTTTTTCAGTTCGCGAATGTTTCCGGGCCAGTTATGACTGAAAATAAGGCGCCGCGTTTCTTCGGTAATTCCGCGAATCGATTTCTTGAAGCGGCGATTGTAGCGATCAATAAAAAAATCGACGAGCGGCAGAATATCTTCCTTGCGATCACGCAGCGGAGGAATAAAAATCGCGATGATCGCCAGGCGGTAATAAAGGTCCTGGCGAAACTGCCCGTCCCGCACCGCTTTTTCAAGGTCTCGATTCGACGCCGCAATCACGCGGACGTCCACCTGCATGTCGCGAATGCCGCCGACGCGGCGAATCACCTGGTCCTCCAGCACGCGCAGCAATTTGGCCTGCAGTAGAGGGGAAAGCTCTCCAATTTCATCTAGAAACAAGGTGCCGCCATCGGCCGCTTCGAAGAGGCCTTTCTTCATCTGCTTGGCGTCGGTAAATGCGCCTTTTTCGTGGCCGAAGAGTTCGGCTTCCATCAGCGTTTCGGGAATCGCGGAACAGTTGATGGCGACGAAGGGTTTTTCCTGCCGCGTGCTTTCGTAGTGAATCGCTTTGGCGATGAGGTCCTTGCCGGTTCCGCTTTCACCCTGAATCAGGATGGTTGTCGCCTCACTGGACGCAACTTTGCGGACGAAGTTCATCAGCTCGGTCATCTTAGGAGAGACGCTGACCACGTCGTGGTATCCGCCAACCCGCCGAACTTCGCCACGCAACTGCTGCACTTCGGTGCGAAGGCTGGTGGCCTCAAGGGCGTTTTTGATGGTGATATGGAGTTCGTCGAAGTCGACGGGCTTGCCGATGAAGTCGTAAGCTCCCAGTTTGAGAGCAGCCTTCACGTCATCGAGCTGCGGATCAGCCGTGATCATGATGACCGCGCGGGCGTCACCGTTCTTCTTGAGCTGGTCAAGCACCTCGATCCCACTCAGATCCGGCATACGGACGTCGAGCAGCACAAGATCAGGGGATTCGCGCTGCGCTAGCTTGAGCGCGGGCTCTCCAGCCTCGGCTTCGACGACGTGATATCCCCACTCTTCGCACTTCTGGCGAAGCGACCAGCGCACCAGGCGCTCGTCGTCAACGATCATGATTTTTTGGGAAGCCACCGGAGTTTAATTTACACGAAATGGCGGCGCAGAGGTTGCCAGTTGTCAGTTTTCGGTAGAGGTTGCGGCCTGCACCTGGAGAATTCGCAAGGGAAGAAGCACTTCGAATTTGCTTCCCTTCCCCAGTTTGCTGGTGACTTCGATGCGTCCATGATGTTCTTCGACGATGCGCCGGGCGAGGGACAATCCAAGTCCAGTGCCGTTGCCTTTAGTGGTGTAGAAGGGACGAAAGATGTTGGAGAGGTTTTGCGGAGGAATTCCGCGTCCGGTATCGGTGACGGAGACGGTGGCACTGTGGTCGCGGGACCCCAGTTCGACTTGCACGACGCCAGAGCCCTCGATGGACTGGACGGCATTCAGCAAGAGGTTCAGCAGTACCTGGTGGATCTGATCGCTGTCATGCTCGACATCCGGCAAATCGGGAGCTTGCCGCAACTCAATTTTAATGGGCTTGGAGAGCACCTGCTGACGAGCCAGCATCACGGCGTGCTCGACCGTAGTGTTGAGATTGCTGAGGCAGATCTGCGGAGGATGCGGGCGGGCGGTCTCGAGCAGGTCGGTGAGGATGCGGTTGATCTGTGTGATTTCCTGACGCGCGTCTTTGACGACAGCTTTTGCCGGGCTCGTCGCAGGCAGATCGCGGCCGATGATCTCGATCACGCCGGCGATTCCGGCCAGCGGATTGCGAATTTCGTGGGCTAGACCTGCGGCGAGTTCTCCGAGCGTTGCCAGATGTTCGGCGCGGGACATTTGAGTGCGATGGAGAGACTCGATTTCGGCGCGGCTCTCGCGCAGTTGCTGCATCATGCGGTTGAAGTTGCGGCCGAGGTCTCCGATTTCGTCGTTGCGGCGGGAAAAGCTCACGGCTACATCGAGATTGCCTTCGCTGACTTGGGCGATTTTCTCCTGTAGTTCGACCATCGGACGTTGAATAAAGTAGGCGAGAGCGCCGATGGATACTCCGCAGATGATGACGGCGCCCGCTCCAGCAACGATGAGGACGGCGTGACGTTCGGGATCGCGGAAGGACACGGTCGCGACGACGAAGAGCAGCAGACCCGCCAGCAGGACGAAGACTACCGGCAAGAGCGCTTTGATCTGCCAATTGACGCGAACCGAGTTCAAATTGAGAACCTCAATCGACTGAGTGCTAAGAGTAGAGATCCCGCGCTTCGCGCGGGATGACAAGTCATAAAACAGTGACGCCCTCTCGCCGCTCCCGACTAGGCGTAGGCGTGCAGTCCCGGGAGTAGGTAGGTTACTCCGAAGAACGTGAACATTACCACGGCGAAGCCGGCTATGGCGAAGTAGGCGGCTCTGCGGCCGCGCCATCCGCGAGTAATGCGCATGTGGAGGTAGAGAGCGTAGACGAGCCACGTAATCGCTGCCCAGGTTTCTTTCGGGTCCCAGCTCCAGTAGGAGCCCCAGGTCTGATTGGCCCAGTATGCTCCAGCGGCGATCATCAGGGTAAGTAAGGGGAAGGCCAGGCAAATTGTTTTATAGGTGATGCGGTCGAGGTTGTCGGAAGTCGGCAGCAGGCGCTCGAGATCAGTACGGCGCCACACCAACAAGAGATAGAGGAGGGAGATAAAGACGCCGCCTACTAAACCCGACAGGATGAAAGGACTGGCGGCGAGAGTTGTCGGAAATAATCCATCCGCATCGAGCGAAGAATAGCGGCTATCGCGCGCGCGGACCAGAAACATAGCCAGAGTCATGACCTGGAGAAGAATGCTGAGAAAGACGGCGCGATTGGCGACGGTCAGGTAGCTGTTGTTATTTTTCCAGCGGGCGACGCCGTAACAGACGAGCGGTGTGGCCACGCCTAGCAGCGTAAGCGTCATTAACCATCCGAGGTCGGGAACCGTGACGAAGAGGCGGACGCCCTTGGAAAGAAAGACTTCCGCTTTGCGATCGGGATCCCAGGCGACGAGATTGAGCCCTCCCCACTTTTCGAAGCGGGTCAAAACGATACTGGCATAAATCCCCAGCGTGCTGGCACTGGTCACGGCTAAGAAGGTTTCGGTCTGCATATGGTCCTGAATAAGAAACATCATGGCGAGAGCGAAACTTAGGGCGCAGGCAGCGTAGGCGAGCATGGCGAGCGTGACGTGAACGTGCAGCCAGGTCGATTGCAGAGCGGGCACCAGAGGATGCACTTCGGTGCGCAGCAATTGCATGAGTACGACTCCGACGATGGCGACGGGCATGGTGACGGTGCCGATTACTTTGACGTGATATTTTTTCTCAGCGATGAGGGTGAGGACGGCGAGCGTCCAGACGAAGCTGAGGAGCATTTCGTAGACAGTAGCGAAGGGAGCGTGGCCGGCTTCGTACCAGCGATGGGCAACGGCGGCGGTGTTCGCAATCAGGCCGAGCCAGGTGGCGAGCGAGGCGAATCTTACGTAGGACTCGATGCCGGTGACGCCAAATCCGAGATACAGGGCGCCCGCGCCGCAATAGAAAATCAAGGTGGCGAAGAGGAGGTTCGTCTCGCTCAGAAGATTGCCGCTCTTGACCACGTTCAGGAATGCCATAAACAACAGAAATGCGATCGCCAATCCGACCATTACGATCAGGGTCATGCCGGTGGCGGGCTGTTGTTGTTCTACTTTTGCTGGTGCCATTTCCATCCTCCCAATAGTTCGGTTCGGCGATGTTGGCGGCTGAAGCCGCTCACCCAATCATGAGATCGTTTCTAGCTTCTGCGCGGACTGCTTGTTGCCCGGCTGGCTTTCCTGCTCGGTGGGAATCGTTTTCGGAACAGTTTTCAATTCTTCTTGGATCGCGGCCACCAAATCGGTGAACCGCTGCTCGAAGGCTTCGCGATTGCGATTCGCGCTGCCGCCGATCCACAGCGAATAAGTGCCGCTTTCCGCATCGAGAACCGGTACTACCCAGAAGCGCATGTGGATTACATAGAAGACGAAGGCCAGTCCGATGCCCATCACAACCACGCCCGACCATACTCCCCACTGGCCGGGCTCGTGGGAAACCTGCAATCCGGTAAAGTGGCCCATCTTTAGATCAGTGGCTTGAAATTGCCAGGGCGACTTCGAGTTGTCGGAAACTCCTTCGATTTCGGGGAACCAGATATCGAAGTCTTTGCTGGCTCCGGCGACCTTGGTCGTAACGACGAGGTGGGCGGCGGGATTTTCCATCTGATTCGATCGCAGATAGACCTGTCCGTCGCGAACGGCATAGTCGGGGAAAAATTCGGCGAAGCGAACGGTGGTGTCCGCATCGAGCGAAGCCGTCTGGTTCACGGCGAGACCGATTTCCTGTTTCTGACTGGAATTGGCGGCCGCAGAAGATCCAGCAGCGGCAGGCGTCATCGGGACGGCGACCAGTGCGAGTTTATCGACCTTGCCATTGGGTCCATAACTGGATTGATAGAAACGGACGCCGCGGTAGAGGAGCGGGTCGTTGACCACAATTTCTTTTTTCAGAACGTCGCGTCCGTCTTCGACGATGGCCAGCTTGGACCACCACTTTTTCGGGCTGCCGTCTTTGTAGTTATCCTGGCCGGCGGTATCGCAGCGAATCGAAAATGGCAGCGTACGCGTGGATCCGTCGTGCAACTCGACGATGTTCGAGGTCTGCCCTTCGTTCAGATTGATGGAGGCGCGCCATCCCCAAATACCGTCGATTACGGTGCCAAAGAAAATGAGGAGCAGGCTGGCGTGGACAATATAGACGGCGAGTTCGGAGATACGATGACGTTCGGCGAAAATTCCGAAGTGATCTTCGCGGACAACACGCTCGGGTTTGAATCCTATGGAATGCAGGGCGCGTTGCGCTGCCACGATTCCCGACTCTTCGTCGGCAATGGGGATGGTTTTCTGGGGACGCAGAGCGCGGCGAAAGCTTTCGTCCGGATATTTGTAGGGGCGCGAGAAGTAGCGCCAGGAGTTGGGAAAGCGATCAATGGAGGCCGCAACGATGCTTAAGCTGACGAGCAGGACGAGCCCGAGGAACCACCAGGAATGGAAAACGTCGGTCAACCCGACAGCGTCGAGAATCCGCAGCGCCTGCGGGGAGTACGCGGTCTGCATCTCGTCGGGATCGGTGACGGGGCGTTGCAGCACGACGGTTCCGACCGCCGAAAGAATGACGACAAGGATCAGAAGCACAACGCCAGTCTGGATCGAAGCGACGGTGCGCCAGATTCTGTGGGCGAAGGAACGTGAATCTACGGCCATATCCTCTCCATGTTCGAATGGACAAATGCAAGTACCCCGCCAGTCGAGTAGTCGACGTTAAGCGACTGATTCGAGGAAGGATAAGCGGACTAAACAAAATCGGGCCCGGGTGTGGTTTGGGCTAAATCACCCACCCCAATTCGAGGCGGCGGGGATTTGACACATCACACGAGGTGGGTGACGAAGCTCACTTATGGCGGTGATGCGATAGGGCGGTGCCGGAGAACCGGCTTTTCGAGCCGCTTGCCACCAACGTGATGAATGTCACAATCAGCAGTGATGACGGGCCTACCACGCATTTCGGCCGCAATTTCCAATCGTTACCGGAGTAAGTACAACGTGCGGGTCGGGTCGTTTCTAGAAGCAGCGACTTTTCACCAGATTGTGCTTAACGAGAACGTGGGGCATTTCACCGAGGATGCTGTGGCAGAAAGCCCATTATGGAACGAGGGCAAGCTCCGAAGGTTGCGGCAACCTTTCGCAGGAGGGTCTCAAGTCGTTTTTCGTCAAATGCTTACAATCGTGTTGCGATTCGCAACGGAAGTTTGGCACTACGGCGCTTGCCGTGCAGATGCCCCCTTCGGAGGCCACGTGAGATTGCTCCCCCATCGCATCTGGATTGACCGGACAGAGACTGTGCGCCGCGAACGACCCTTTGCCTTTTTCATCGTCATTCTATTTGGCCTGCTCGTCCTGCTGATCGTGCGGGGAGCCGCGGCGGTGCATCCAGTTCCCTTGGATAAAAACGTTGACGCCGCAAAATGCCTGGAATGCCACGAGGATAAGACCAAGGGCAAAGCTGTGCACTCCGCGATCGCGATGGGCTGTTTGACCTGCCATGAAGTGCGAGTCAACAAAGACATCACGCGGATCAAGCTGATTACCTCAACTCCGCAAAGTTTGTGCATCACGTGCCATGCGGATAAGGATGCGGCGACGTTGAAGGGTACGATCCATCCTCCGGCGGTGCGCGACTGCATTAAGTGCCACGATCCGCATACCTCCGACAATAAATTTCAGTTGCTGAAACCGGAGTCGGGCGAAAAAGGCAAGAATCTCTGCTTGGATTGCCATACGCAGGGGTTGAACGTTCCGGAAAAAGGCAGCCGTCACGCCGCCCTCGACATGGGATGCGACACTTGCCATACGACGCACAAGGTTGGCGAGAAGGGGAAACAAGAGTTCGACTATCACCTGACGAAGTCGGTGCCGGGGCTATGCATCGACTGTCATGACGTGAAAGATGCGGCGCTCATCAAGGCGCACCAGGGACAGCCTTTTGCGACGGCGACTTGCACACAGTGTCACGATCCGCACCAGTCGACGCAGCCCAAGTTGCTGCAGAAGTTTACGCATCCTCCGTTTGCGGATAAAACTTGCGAGATCTGCCATGCTCCGGCGAAAGATGGCAAAGTCGTATTGACGAATGCCGATTCTCGCGCGCTGTGCGCCACCTGCCATAGCGATCAGGTGGAGAAGATCGACAAGGCGAAGGTGGCGCATCCTGGAGCGCAAGGCGAATGCATCGCCTGCCATAATCCACATGCCGGGAAGAGTCCCGGATTTCTGCAACCGGATCCAGTGAGCGCGTGTCTAGCTTGCCATAGCGATCAGGCCGACCAGTTTAAGAAAGCGCATCTCCATCAACCCGCGTTTCAACAAGGATGCGCGACCTGCCATGAGCCGCACGGCGGGGACAACGAGCACTTGCTACGCACGGCGAAGACAGACGCATTGTGCCTGGAATGTCATGGGCCGGACGCAACCGCGCCCCAGAAACTGGAAGCCGAGCATCTGATCACGATCTTTAACGGCACGGTGAAACTGCCGGAAGACTACTTCATTAAGAACAAGGCGGTGGTTCTGCCGATCAAGTTTGGACGCGGACATCCGGTCGCCGGGCATCCGGTTGCGGATGTGATGGATCCGAGCGACATCACGAAATTGCACGCACACATCGACTGTATGTCGTGCCATCAGCCGCACGCCTCGGCGCAACCTGACTTGCTGGTGAAAGATCAGTCGGACAACCTGGCTTTCTGCGTAAGCTGTCACAAAGATCTGACGAAGCGGTAGGCAGGGAATCAGTATGAGGAGATTGATAACCATGTGGAAAGCGAACGCAAGCCTCGGGTTTGGACGAAGCGTGGAGAAACTGCGAAGAGCCATGGATGCCAGGAGGAAAACTCCCCCAGCGGCTGAAGCCGCAGAAGTGGCCTCGTTGTCGGCACAAGTGGAACTCGTGCCCTTCCCCAAAGCGGCGCGAATCGGAGGTTTTCCGAAAACTCTGAAGTCTGGCCCTTCCCACGACGGGCTCATTCACGGGATATTTTGGGGGCCGATGAACGCGTGGGTTGCGGTTGTCTTACTAGTAGGAATGGCGCTGCTCGGGCCAGTTTCTCTTTTTGCGGACAAGAAGAAAAAGACGGCCGAGACGAAGAAAATTCCCGTCATTGACTACTCGAATATTGTCTGGCCGAATCCTCCGGCGGTGGCGCGGATACGATACCAGGCGTTTTATTCGGCGGAAAAAATATCGCAGGTCGAAGCCGGCACCGACACGAAGAAAGCGAAGTGGATGGATCGCCTGGCGGGCACACAGTCGCAAGAAGAAAGCGGCCGGGTTTTGTGGCAACTGGCGGAGCCTTACGGCATGGCGGTCGACTCCAAGAACAATCTGTATGTTGCCGATCAGAAGGTGGGCGCCATCTTCATCTTCAACACTGAGACGCGCGATCTGGACATGATCAAGAACAAGACGCACGCTCACTTCGTGCGCATCATCGGATTAGCGATGGACGATGGCGACCGGCTCTTCGTTTCCGATCCGGGATTGCGGCACGTTCTCGTATTCGACGCCAATCACAACGCCGAAGACGTGATCACCGATGGATTGGTCGAGCCCAGCATGCTGGCGATCGACAAGGAGAACCGGCTGCTTTATGTCTCCGACATAAAGCTCGATCAGGTGCTGGTCTACGACGCGGACTCGCTTAAACTACTGCGCAAGATCGGCACGACCGGACATAATCACGAACTTACTTCTCCGGGAGATTTTGCGAAACCTACGGGCATGGCGGTCGATGCGGACGGAAATCTTTATGTCTGCGATACATTGAACGACCGCATTGAAGTCTTCGACGCGGATGGCAAGTTCATCAGCACTTACGGAAAAAACGGCGACGGTCCAGGATATTTTGCGCGTCCTAAGGGAGTGGCCATCGACGGCGACGGCCATATTTGGGTGACGGACGGTATGCAGGATCGCGTCCAGGTATTCAACCAGGAATTCCAACTGCTCATCACCTTTGGCGGTCACGGGCTTCTGCCCGGCCAGTTTCAGGGGCTAGCGAGTATTGCCATTGATAAGAACAACCGTGTATTCACTTCTGAAATTTATCCGGGACGCGTGCAGCAATTCCGCTATGTGACGGACGCCGAGGCCGATCAGCTTAAGAAAGAAAAAGAAGAGCAGCGGCTGAAAAAAGCCGGCGCCGGACAGAAAGAAGTTGTGCCGATCGCCCCGCCGGTGGCGCAGGCTCCAGCGCCTCCTAGCCGGTAGAGTTTTGTTGCGTGGTAGCGTGGCTCTGCCCCGCTCAGACGGGGCGGAGCCCAGTCACCACGCAAGCACTTTCATCTCACCCACTACTGATCGTTTGATCCTGCCTCCCTGTTTCATCCCGCAACATTCTCTGCTGCGTTTCGCAACGCTTACTTGAGTAACCCAGAAGTAATGCGGCAACTGCGGCATTTCACCAACCGGCGATTGCAGGTGGTTCTTTTCCCGCAGTTAGAGGCGTCGATCAAAATCACATCCCTCCTGCTTAATTGGACATATCTCGTCTGGAATCAGTACGTTAACTCATATTGTCGCGATGGGGACGTCGTCCTCCCATTTCGGGCAAACAAGTGCATTAGTAACGACCGAGGGGCGGCTGCGAAGAGTGCCCAGGCACAAAGTCCAGCCCAAGGCCTAAGCCTCTGAGAGTTTAGCAAGAGTTCCAAAAATCATGGAGGTTTTGAATTTTATGAAAAAAGCGATGTTAGTTGTAATGCTGGTCTTCGCATTCGCAGGGTTCATGATGGCGCAGAACTGGTCTTCCCCGGTTGACGTTCTGGGCGCGCACAACAATCAGGGCCGCGGCTGCGCGGGCTGCCATGCTCCGCATAGCGGCTCGTTCGGTTCCGGTCACGGCGGCGGCGCCGATGCTGGAAGCTATGCCTTGTGGGGCCAGGATGCCAGCCCACTCTATGGCAAGACGATCGCGTTTGGCGACAATGGAACCTACACGGAAACACTGCCGGCGAGCATCAGCACCGGAAGCACCGAGGTTGGCGGGATCCTGCTCTGCCTCAGTTGCCATGACGGCAACGTCACGCAGTCGAACATGATGACCAATCAGTCGTACGAACAACGGATCGGCCTGTTGACCAACACCACTTATGGTAGCAAGCCAATTCCGACCCTGCTCGGAAACGACGGCACAACGGCTGGCAATTACACCAACGATCACCCGGTAGGACAGCTGGCTGACATCAGCACCGGCAGCGGACTGGTTTTCGACGGAACCAAGATGTCGGTAACGGCTGGAACTCCTTATGCGCAGTTTGTAGCCAACTACGGCTATCCCGCTCTGGCCCCTGGAAAGTGGTCGCAGCCCTACGGCGTCACCACCGGTGGCAAGCCGTACGTCGTCTGCACCACCTGCCACAACCAACACGTAATGACCGTGTACACGTCGAGCGCTGCCAGCCCGATCGTTGGAGACGGCGGCGGCAAGTACTATGCCACCTTCTTCTTCGTAAACGGCCCCTACAACCCGAACCTTCAGACCTACGCCCAGACGAGCGCACCTTCGACGACTCAATTCTGCCGTCAGTGCCACTTTGGCGAATCGAACGAAGGCAACAACACCAACAACATCGTCACGCAATTCCAGTAGAGATAGCTGGTGTAGAAACGGGGGAGAGAAAATCTCTCCCGTTTTTTTTCGGATTCGTGAATGAGTTTTCGGTCTTCAGTTTTGCTTCTCGGTGAAGACAGACCGCGAACTGGTACTAGAATCAAGCAAGCGAGGAATTTATGAAACACCAACTCCCCATCGGCGCTTCCCTCCTGGTAGCGCTGACCCTATCGATCGCGCCCGCGGTAGCCAAAGCGCAGATCGCTTCTCACGCTCCTACTGCGTTGGCCAACCCGACTACGACGGTTGCCAGCGCCAGTGCACCGCAGATGGCTCCGGCGTTGCAGGTGAGCGACAAGCCGGTGGCGCGTGTGAACGGCGCAGTGCTAACCGACCGCGATCTATTGCGCGAGATGTATTCCATCTTCCCCTACGCGCAGCAACACAACGGATTTCCCAAGGCGCAGGAGGCGGCCATACGGCAGGGCGCCCTGGAAATGATCATCTTCGAAGAGCTGGTATATCAGGAGGCAACGCGGCGGAAGATGACCATCACGGCCGAGAAGTTGAACCAGGCCGAGGCCGATTTCCGCAAGCAGTTCAAAAGCCCGGACGAGTATCAGCAGTACATGCAAGTCGAGATGCAGGGTTCGGAGCAGAAACTGCGGCAGCAGATGAAGCGCTCGATGCTGATCGAGCAGTTGCTGAAGAATGACGTGGAAGACCGGTCGGCGGTTACGCTGGCAGAGGTGAAGGCCTATTACGACAAGAATCCGGCGCGCTTCGAGCGCGGAGAGTCGTACGGATTCCAGAGCATTTCGATCGTGCCACCTTTGAAGCCGACGCCGCAGCAAGCCAAAGATGCGCAGAAGCAGGCGGAAGACGCGTTGCGGCAGGCGAAGGCGACGAAGACCTATCAGGATTTCGGACTGCTGGCGGAGAAGGTTTCGCAGGACGATTTCCGGGTGAATATGGGCGACCACAAACTGATTGGCCGGGATAAGTTGCCTCCGCAAATTATCAAAGCTTTTGCGGCGATGCAGCCGGGGCAAGTCAGTGGGCTGATCCAGATTGAATCGGCGTATACGGTCGTGCGGCTCAATGCGCATAATCCGGCGAAAAAGCAGAGCCTGCAGGAAGTGAAGGCCGACCTGAAAGTTGAACTGCAGAAGAGTAAATACGAGAAGCTGCGCTCGGGCTTGGCCAAACAACTACGGGCGAAGGCAAAGATCGAAGTGGTGTAAGAGTTGTTTCCGACGCTCTGTGTCATCCCGAATGCAGTGAGGGATCCCTACTCGCACACATTTGTGGGAGCGTAGGGGTCCCTCACTGCGTTCGGGATGACAATTTTGTTTGGATGTCCCTCGTTCGGGATGACAGCTTTGTTTATTTGCATGGCTTTTTTGTCTATGGCGGACGGCTCTCCCGCCAAATGAGTCTTTCGCCGCGTTGAGCGGGTGATATCCCGCACTCTCGTAATGGTTGCTCTTTGACGGCTCGTCGTTCTTCGATCTAACACTCTTGTTATCAATAGCATACCGACAGTCCCAAATTGGGTTCTTTGGCCCTCGCTTTGCCCTGCAAGGGGTAAGTTCTCCTCGGGTTTCGGAGCCTCGATCGAGAAGGGGCAGTACAGGAATGAGAGTCACGGACCGCATCAACGGGCTGACCACGCTGGGATGGCTGGTGTTTGCCCTCGTCGTCCTCGCCATGGTCCAGGTCGCGACTGCCCAACAACCACCAGCCATTGCAATCGGCGAGAATACGAAGCTCAGCGCCGGTGGGCTTTTTACCTTCGGGTATACCGGAGATTACGGCGATGCTGTCCCGTCCGAGCATGGTTTAGACCTCGGATTTGACGGCAAGGTTTCGGGCTCGTACTACAATCCCAATTTCATTTCGTTCACGGCGCATCCCTACTACGACCAGTCGCGGGACGATTCCAGTTCGCAATCGCTCACCGGAGCGAGCGGGGTGGATGGGTCGGTGAATTTCTTTACCGGCAGCAATTATCCTGGCGCCGTCACTTTCAACTACACCAAGAACAGCACCGGGACGTTCGGCTTTGCAGGCCAGCCGGACTTCACAACTTACGGCAGCGGTCACGGCTTCGGGATCAACTGGAGCGCCTTGCATCCAGACTGGCCAACTCTTTCGGTGGGATACTCGCAGGGAGCGGGCGACAGCACGCTCTATGGAACGACCGAGGAGAGCAATTCGAACACGCGACTGTTTAACGTGCACTCGAATTATGAAATGGCGGGCTTCCGCCTGAATGCGTACTACACGCACAACAGTCTAAATTCAGTATTTCCTGCATTTCTCTCCGGTGAACAAGCCGAGGTGCAGGATTCGTCCGGCAGCGACATCGGTTTTGGAGTGCAGCACCCCCTGCCCATGCACGGACTGGTCTATGTCAATTTCAACCGGGCATCGGCGAACAACAATTTTCAGTCGAGCGATGGGCAAGGCAATAACACCTCGGACGTTTCGAGTTATTCAGACGACAACGAAACGGCGAATGCTACTTTTCATCCGACGCAGAAGTTCAGTTTTAACGTCAGCCAGAACTACACCAGCAATCTGAACGGCTACCTGTTGCAGAGCCTGGGCGGAGGGGTGGGCGAGCCGGGAGAAAGCTTAGGATCGGGATCGCATTCGTCCACGATTGGCGGAGGAGCGTCATACTCTTTCACTAATTTCCTGTCGGCGACGGCGCAGGCGACTTACTACGATCAGTTTTATTTTGGGCAGAGTTACACGGGCGCATATCTGGCGGGCACGTTGAACTACGGTAAGAGGCTGTGGGACACGTTCACCTTCTCAGGGTCGGTGATTGACAGCTCCAACGGGCAGGGACAAAACGCAGTGGGATTCATGGGTAACGTCAATTTCTATCACCGCCTGGGGCATTGGACCACATCGGGACAGTTCAGTTACGCGCAGAACGTACAGACTCTGCTGATTACTTACACGACTTCTTACTACAGTTACCGCGCGAACGTAGGACGCCGTTTGCCGGGAGGGTGGCAATGGATTTCGGCGTTCAGCGGCAACCATAGTGGTCTGGTGCAGGATCAAGGAACGACGAGCCACAGCGAGAGCTACTCTTCTTCGTTGAGCACGCGGCGTTTGGCGGTCAACAGTTATTACTCGCGTTCCAGCGGACTTTCGCTGCTCGGAGCGGGAGGAATTATTCAGCCGGAGCCGACGCCCGGCCTTACCGATTTCATCCTATTCAGCGGGTCAAGCTACGGGGGCGGACTGTCGGTGACGCCGGTGAGACGCATGACCATTTCGGGGACCTTCAGCCGGGCGCTGAGTGACACCATCTCCAACACGACCTCGCACAATAACACCGAAATCTTCAACGCCCAGATGCAGTACCATCTAAGACGAATCGGGCTACAGGCGGGGTACACGCGCTTCACGCAGGGCATCAGCGCGATCGGCGAGCCCGTCAACACTACGTCGTATTTCGTCGGGATGACCAGATGGTTCGACTTCTTCTAGGTATGCGAAGCAGATCCGCGCTGCTGGCGGCGATGGCAGCCACTGGGCTGGGACTGCTTCTGCTCGTAGTGGTTGCGATCGTTGTGGCCGTTCCGGCCGAGGCATCGAAGAAGTCCAAAGAGCTGCTGGGGCCGCCACCGCCACCGGATCTTTTGTTGGATGGCGGCAGGAAACTTTCTTTCGAGCGAAGTTTCAGCCTGGAGCGAGAAGTCAAACCGAAGCGTAGTTTCTGGACCCGCGTGGTCGATGCAGTCGCAGGGCAGCCGGACTTTCACTACTTGGTGAGTCCTTATAGCGTGGTGACGGATTCACGCGGACGGGTAATTGTGACCGACGTGTCGGCTGAGGGCGTGCACATTTTTGATTTCACGCTGCAAAAATATAAGTTCATCTCGCGCCGCGACGCCGGGAAAGATCCGATGCTGAGTCCGCAGTGTGTTGCCGTGGACGCGCAAGACAATATTTACGTGACCGATTCGCAGACGGGCAAGGTGTTTGTGTTCGATGCAAATGGCAAGTACCGCCGCGCCATCGGCAGCCTGAAGGGCGGCGAAGGGTACTTCAAGCGCCCGACGGGCATTGCGGTGGATTCGGCTGCCCAACGCATTTACGTCACCGACACTCTGCGCAACAAGATTTTCATGATGGACATGCAAGGGAACATCCTGCAAACCATCGGGAAGAATGGTACCGGCGATGGCGAGTTTAATTTCCCCACAGAACTGCGGCTGAATGGAGCGGAACTGGTCGTGGTCGACGCCATGAATTTTCGAGTGCAGGTGCTGGATCGGTCGGGCGCATTTCAGTACGCGATCGGCAAGGTCGGAGATGGCGCCGGGTGGATTTTTCGTCCCAAAGGAATTGGTTTCGACTCGGAAGGACATCTCTACGTGGTCGATGGGCAGTGGGGGATCGTCCAGGTTTTCGATCGCGAAGGTCAGTTGCTGTATTACTTCGGGCAGCGTGGAACGGGGCCGGGAATGTTTCAACTTCCGGCCGGCTTACAAATCGATAATCAGGATCGCATCTACGTCGTCGATTCATTTAACCGGCGGGTTCAGGTGTTTCATTATTACGGGGTCGCGGCGACGGCGGACAGGAGGCCACAGTGAAGAAGATCCTGCCGCCTGATCACGTGAAACGGATGTTGATTCGAACGGTCGTCGCTTTGGAGAGGATTGTTCCTGCGAAGGTTGTTCTGACGACGGTCATTCTGACGACGATGATCATAGTTTCCGGCGTGGCGTTGGCCCAGGCGCCGGGCACCACCGATGTGTTGGGAATGCATAATCTCACAGCGGCGAGTGGCGCTTCCGTCTATTCGCAGGGCAGCCTGGGATGCACGTTCTGCCATGCTCCCCATAGTGGTTCGGGAGGGATCTCGCCGCTCTGGAACCAGAAGTATTCGACGCAGACTTACACTCCCTATAACAGCACAACTTATGTGGAGCAAGGCAACACGCAGCCCACGCTCGGAATCACGAGCAGCTTATGCCTGAGCTGTCATGACGGCACAGTAGGAGTCGGGCAATCGGCGGCGTACGGCCCGCTGCCGATGGTTGGAACAATGAACAGTGTTGACTCGTTTGGGACGACACTGACGGGCTCGCATCCTTTTAGTTTGGTTCTTCCCCTGAAAGACGCGCCGGATCTGGCTGCATCGCTGGTAGCGCAGGGCAAGACGGCCGATCCGACGCAAGCGGTCAAGTTGATTAACGGCAATATCGAGTGCACCAGTTGTCATAGTCCGCACGTGCAGGGGATCGACCGGATCGCGCAGAATTTTTTGGTGCGCGACAGTTCGAACGCACAGATGTGCCTGGCGTGCCATGATCCGACTCGAGTCGTGCAAGGAAAAGTGAACCTGCTGGCCGGTTTTCCCGGGAGCATCCACCAGACGGCGACGAACCAGGTTTCGCCGGATGGGCACATCGGTTCCTATCCGACAGTGGGAGTGAACGCCTGTAACTCCTGCCACATGTCGCATGACTCGGTGGCGCCGGCGCGATTGCTGAGGCCAGCCACTCCAGCATCGCCGGGGAACGATCCCGTCACACAGGATTGCATTACCTGTCATAACGGAGGTACCTATCTGTCGCCGGTGCCCGCCAACATCATGGCCGAAGTGGCCAAGACGGGACATCCGTTGCCGTCGGGAAATAACTTCCACGATGAAGCCGAGGCGGTGTTGTTAAATAACAACCGTCACGCTACCTGCGTCGATTGCCACAATGCGCATGCCTCGAACCAGACAGTACAATTTACTGCGCCGCCTGCGCTGCGTCCGTCCCAGGCAGGTGTAAGTGGAATCAGCGCGCTCGATGGAGTGACGGTGCTGACTCCGGCGGTCAATCAGTATGAGAACTGCCTGCGCTGCCATGGCACAAGCACGGGAAAGCAGCGGCTGATTATCTATGGATACGCGCCCATTCGAGTAGTGGCGGCGCCCGATCCGCTGAATGTCATTCCGGAGTTCGCGGCCGTGGCGACGTCGAGCCATCCCGTAACGCATGACCGATCAAGTCCCTTGCCGCAACCCAGCCTTCTGATCAATCAACTGAATCAGAATGGAATTGCGTCGGCGCGAGCAACGGGGCCCCGCGTTTTTTGTTCTGACTGCCACAATAGCGACGACAATCGGGAATTTGGGGGCAATGGACCGAACGGTCCGCATGGGTCGGTGAATTCGCACATTCTCGAGCGCAACTACCAGTTCAGCCAGGCAGCGGCTCCGGGAGGACTGGTCACGAATTTGTTCCCCAGTCCGGACCTTACTGTTACAGGGCCGTATGCCATGTGCGCGAAGTGTCACGATCTGAGTAACATCATCGCGAACAACAGCTTTACGCAGCACGGACTCCACATATCGCAGTACGGATTCAGCTGTTCGACGTGCCACACCGCTCACGGCATGGGAGCGGTTTCTCCGAGCATAACGGGCGAGCGACTGGTAAACTTCGACGCGAACGTGGTGGGTGAGAACAATGGCGCACCCATTGGTTACAACCGCAGCACCAACACCTGCACCTTGACTTGCCATGCGGTGGCTCACAATGCGGATGGGACGGTGGGTGGTGCATCGCAAAAGCGTCCCATTGGACGACGGGTGCGGTAAGAACTGTAACTCGCGACTGCGAGTTGGAGTCAGCGAGCTGGATCGGGGAACGTTCGCATTCCGACTTACCGTTGCGGATTGCGCGAAAGTGCGACCTCAGCGGCTAAAGCCGCTTGTATTGCGAGGTTCGACGGCATGGCTGAAGCCATGCCCTTTCAGGGCTCTTCGTGAACCGACGCTCTCCATGAACCGAGTTACTCCCGGTTTTCTCTTACGCAGTGTCTTACTTAAACGTGGTCCGGACGGTCGGGCCGTTGTTGCCTTCGTTCGCCATGTCGATGTGACATTGCCGGCAGAACTGCGCCGTGGAAGGGGCTCGCTTACTGGGGACGGTGTCGTAACTCGGGTTATAAGGACCATTTGCGAAAAAGTAAGTTGTATAGAGTCGACCTCCGCCATCACCCGCGATCGGGTTCGCCGAGGTCGAGGCGAAGATCGACATCACGTGCTGGTTGTGGCAAGTGGTACAGAGTAAGTACGGTTGGCCCGCGTCATTCACTCCGAACCATGCCGAGCGTTTACCGGGAGACAGGACGGGCAAGCCGTAATTCTCCATGAAACGCGCGTAGGGACTGCCCGGAACAACCGAAAATGTGCCGTTCGAAAAATCCAGTCCGGCACGCAGGGTGACTGCGGCATCGGCGCCCAACGGGTGATCGAAGGCATATTCATTGGCAAGCGAGGCATCCCCCAACAGGGTCGGCAAGTTTCTTCCGACGGAGCTATCAAGAAGTCCCACTTTGCGGCGGTAGGACTGGCTCGGCATCATGGTTTGCGGAGTCAAGTTTCCGTCATGGCAGCTCAGGCAAAGAAGAGTGCCGCCGATTTCTTCGTCGGCACTCGTCATATGGGCGGGCGCAACCTGAACATAGTTGTTGAAATCGCCCAGCAACAAACTGGAACCGTACGAAGGATTGCCATTCTGGCCCCACAGCGCGATGTTCTCGGACTCGGTTCCGAAACCGGAGGCAGTATGGGGAGCATGACAAGCGGCACATCCGCGGTTGCCGTCATTGTGAAGCCCCAGCATGGTGGCGGCGGAAGAGGTGGCGCAGCCATCGCATTGCGCCGAGGAGGGTTGCGGCAGAGCACAGAGAAACGAGAAGAGAAGAATGATCAGAAGGATCCGTGCCATCGCCAGCGGTTTGCCTGCTTCCACTGAAGTTAGACAGTACTGCTTCGAGGGGTAGATCGTAGTGCTCAAGCGGCGCATTTTACGCTCCGAATACACTCGTTTGTAGCATCGCCGTTTTCGCTCGGACTCGGCTGTGATCGAAGTCACCAAGTCGTGTTAGGGCAGCTATTTGGAAAATCCGAGGTAACTTGATCGATTTTGAATGAATCCCCACAATAGACAAACCGGTCGATTGACCGCGAACTGCCATTTCTGTAAACGCGGAAGTCGCGTCTTAAACGCGGAGGCGCGTATTAATAGATATCAAGTTACATCGGCATTCAAGTTTCGTAAGGAGAAGCGAATGAAGTTACTTTGCTTGGGCGTTCTGCTTTTCGCACTGGCCGCGCCCGTTTTCGCTCAGGACAATAGCCAGGTCGAATCCAGGATTATCGCTATGGAAAAGGCTTGGAACCAAGCCTACAAGTTTCGGGACCGGAAGGCGCTGAGCGACATCCTGAACGACTCGATCGTGATCGTGAATGACGATGGCAGCCTGCAGGGCCGGGGCACATTCCTGGCGAGCGTAGATGCGTCCAAAGAGTCGGATGAACAACAGGCGATGCCCGAATCGATCAAGGTACACGTCTTTGGAGACGTGGCCGTCGCGACGGGAGTCTTCCGCGAAAAAGGCGTGGAAAACGGCAGGCCCTACATAAGAAGGAATCGCTTCGTCGATACATGGGTAGAGAAGAACGGCACATGGGTATGCGTAGCTGCCTCGGCAACGCCGATTCATCAGAGCGCTGACCTGAAATAACGACTCGAAATAACGAAAACTCGACGCGCTCATTCCAGATCGGAGCCTGGACAACCCACGCTGTTGCCGGCAAGGGGCAAAACACGCCCGGCGTGAGTTGAAAGACGCGACGCCGTGTCCAGCAGCGTATTCCTCGCATTCGGATTTCTTCGTAAGTACATGAAATAACAGCCAATGCTCGCGGACCTCGTGTGCCCTTCTTTTGGCAATCGCGATGCACTCCTGCATACTTCAAGAGCGGTGATTTACTGCCCAATATCTCATTTCGCTTAACCGGGGTCGGCAGCATTCGCAGCTTGGAATTCTTGATTTTCCTGGGCCTGACGTTATCCACATTCGCATTGAACGTTTTGCCTTGGGAACGATGCAGGGCTGGATCACGACGGGTTTGACAACGCGGTTAGGCCCACGGAATCAGATCCGGATCCAGTCCTGTTTCGCTGGGATTTCTGGAGTTCGCGAGACCCAAACTGTAGGATTTTGCGGATCGACGCGCGGGGGTTTGAGTGTATGGCGAACTGGTCTGTGGAAGCAAAACCAGCGCTCGGTTGGCGGTTCTGGGCGCCGCGGCTCGCCACGGCAATCTTGGTGCCGATTTTAGTTCTCGGCCTAGCGGAAACGGCATTACGCGTTCTTGGAGTGGGATTTTCAACGGATTTGACCGTTCCTTGCATGGTGCAGGGCCACGCGGCGGCATGCTACAACCTGTTTTTTCCCGCTCCTTTCTTCCCTCCCGGAATGATCAAGACACCGCAGGTATACGCGATTCCCGTGCAGAAGTCGCCAGAGACGTACAGAATCTTCGTGCTCGGAGAATCCGCGGCGATGGGAGATCCCGACCCGGCTTACGGATTCAGCCGTTATCTCGAGGTGATGCTCCGCCAGCGCTTCCCCGAGAAGAAGTTCGAAGTTGTTAACACTGGCAGTGTTGCCATCAATTCGCACGTTTTGCTGTCCATCGCGAGGGGGTTGGCAAGCCAGCGTCCGGACCTCGTCATCATTTACTCGGGCAACAACGAAGTGGTCGGACCCTACGGTCCAGGAACGGCGCTCACCTCTTCGGGAATGAGTCTTCCTGTAATCCGCAGCAGCATCTTCTTTCGCTCCACGCGTCTCGGCCAGTTGCTGACGAAAGTCGGAACACAAAAACGGGAGTGGGGCGGGATGGAGATGTTTCTTGACAAGCAAGTTCCGGCCTCTTCCCCGCTTCTGCCGCTGACCTATCGAAATTTCGAGAGCAACTTGCGCGACACGATCGCTGTAGCGCACGACTCCGGTGCGAGGGTGATAGTGGCCACGGTTGCCACGAACTTGAAAGACTGCGCGCCTTTCGGCTCAGCCCACCGCACGGGGTTAAGCGAAGCGGATTCACGTTCCTGGTCGGCGTTGGTGCAACAAGGGTCCGATCTGGAGAGCAACCGGTCTTACGCGCAGGCGTTGAAATCTTATCAGTCGGCGGAGCAAATCGACGACCAGTATGCGGAACTCGAGTTTCGGATTGCGCGCTCGCAGTGGGTGCTGGGCGACTACCAAGGGGCGAAGCAGCACTTTCTTCGCGCTCGTGATCTCGATACGCTGCGCTTTCGCGCGGACAGCAAGATCAATGACGTGAATCGAGCCATCGGATCGTCGGCTCCCGGTGCAGAACTGGTGGATGTCGATGACATTTTCGCGAAGGAGAGTCCGAACGGGATCATTGGCAGCGAACTGGTATACGAGCACGTTCACCTCACACCTGAGGGCAACTATCTCTTGGCTCGCGCCATGTTGCAGCAGATTGCCAGCAAGATGAGTACGGAGAGCGGTCCGTCACCAAGTCTGCAGGCAGTAAAGGCTACGAACCCTGCTTCCGACGTTGGTTCGGTTCCATCGCAAGCGGAATGCGATCAGCAACTTGCGTTTACAGGCCACGACCATCTGCGTATTGATCGCGAGATGCTACAGCGTCTGGATAGGCCTCCCTTCACGAATCAGTTGAACCATGCGGACCAGGTCATGCGCTTGACGATTAAGACTGCGGTTCCAGATGAGAATCCGGATGAGACGGTCAGTGAGTATCAATGGGCGATTCGGCGAAAGCCGGACGATCGGATTCTGCGTTACAACTTCGGGTTGTTTCTCTTCGACTTTGACCGGCGCGCGGCCGCGGAACAGTTGCGGATGTCGCGGCCGTGGGACGGGTTTCCCGTATTCGCACCGGATGGAACGCCGCTCGAGTAAGGTTCAGATCCCTCACAACCCCCGGTTTAAAAATTGCGATACATGAATTGCGCCGCGTCGATTCCCCGCGTGTGCGTCACGAGCAAGACAATCAGTAAGGTCAGCACATAGAGTGGTGGAATCCAAAACCACCGATTGCGGGCGATGACCGAGAGTATCGAGGAAGGGCGATGAACTCCATCGGCAGCTGCTACTGGCGTATAGCGAGCGAGCAAGTCTGATATAGCGAGTACGACTGCATATCCGATTCCCACAGTTGCGACTAACAGATAGAGACTTCCGCTCAAGAAATGGTTGACGTAGTTTGCGGGCCACAAGATGCCAAGCAACATTTGCCGCGCCTGAGCGAAGGAGCTGGCGCGAAAGAAGATCCATCCCGCGCTGACTAGAACGATGGTAGTAAACCATGCGAGGGGCGTCCATAGAGACGGTGGGGGCGTCCAGTCAAACCTGCGCTGCACTTGCTGAATCTGGCGATGCAGGACGAGCAACAGTCCGTGATAGCAGCCCCAGATGACAAAGAGCACGGTCGCTTTGTGCCACACGCCGAAAAGGATCATGGAAATCACCAGGACAAGGTTGCGCCACCAGATCTCGCGGCGCAGGACAGCCAAGGGAAGAAAGGCATAGTCGCGGATCCAGAAGGAAAGCGACATATGCCAGCGAGTCCAAAAAATCGATGGGCTCGTGGACTGGAAGGGGCGGGCAAAATTTTCCGGGACTGCGAATCCCAGCGTGAGGGCAGCGCCGATCGCGATGTGAGAGTAGCCGGCGAAATCGAGAAAAAGCTGCAATCCGTAACCGATAGCAAGACACCATACGTCTGGCGCGCTCCAGCGAATCGCGTGATCGAAGCCAGAGTTGATGCCATCGCCCGAGAGAATTCCCTGCCCCAACAATTGCGCCAACTGCATCATCAGCACGCCCGTGGCGATGCGGGCGAAGCCAGCGCCGAGGTTATTCCAGGAGGTCGGCTCCGCAGAGCGAAATTGCGGGAGCATGTCAGGCATGCGACAGATCGGTCCCGAGATCACGACCGGGAAAAATGCCAAGTAGAGCGCGAATTCGACGAACGATGGATCGAGTTGCTCTCCACGGTAGAGATCGAACAGGTAACTCATAGCCTGAAACGTCCAGAAGGAAATACCCAGCGGAAGGGCCAGATGCGAAAACCTTTGCAGAGATGAAAACGGAAAAGTGATCGCGACTTCAGGCAGGTATTTAAAGCCTCCGAGCAATGTGAGGTTGAATAGAATTCCGATAAAGAGAGAAAGCGGGGAAGGCTTGCGCTGAAGAAGCTTCCCCAGCAGAAAATTCGTGACCGTTGAGCCCAACAGGATCACGGCGAACCAGCGGTTCCAACTAAGATAAAGCGCGTAGCTGGCGACGAGCAGAACCGATTGGCGGAGCAAGCGGACGCGGCTCCTGGCACAGAGCGCGACGCAGAGCAGAAACACCAGGCCGTAAGCAATTTCTCGCAGCACTCAAATACTCTGTCATAAGGACGACACTTCTGTCGTGACGTGCGTCACGAAAGTCGCAGGGGGCAGCCGTTACAATCGGTGCCAATATTCGCGACGGGTATGAGCGAACGGTATGACCGTTGAAGTCAGCCAATTCCGCAATTTGATCGAGGCACTCGATGCCGCGCCGGCAGAGCTTCCATTTCTAACGGTCTGGGTCGACGAAGATGAACAAAAGACGGTCACTTTTGGCGAATTTCGCCGACAGGCACGAGTGCAAGCGATGGCGCTCCGAAATGAGGGCATGCGAGTGGGCGATCGCGTGGTCATTCTCATGCCGCAGACGCTATCGGCCATGACCATGTTCGTCGCGACGATGATGCTGGGAGCGCTGCCCGCCTTTCTTGCCTATCCCAATTTCAAGATTGAACCGAGCAAATACCGGTCGGGACTTGAGGGAGTCACGGCGAACTTGAAGGCGAAAGTGGTGGTGATCGACGCAGAGTTCCCTGACGAACTGTTGGGGCACGTATCAATCGGTGGCGAAACGCGCTTGTTTCGGGTCAGTCAGGATTCTGGCTCGGCCTCGGTGCCGGCTATACCCGAAGCAGACATTCTGGCCGATAGCACGGCGTTCATCCAGCACTCGGCGGGCACAACCGGACTCCAAAAGGGAGTCGCTCTGACCCACGCCGCTGTGTTGCGCCAACTGGGACATCTGGCGGCCGCCCTCGGAATCGACGCGGCGAAACGTGGACCCGCGGACTGTATCTATAGTTGGCTGCCTCTTTATCACGACATGGGGCTAATCGCTTGCTTTATGCTGCCCATGGTCTGCCATCTACATGTCGTGATGCAGTCCCCGCTGGACTGGGTGATGCATCCCGAGACAATGTTGCAGATCATTACCGAACACAAGTGCACGCTGGCGTGGATGCCCAATTTTGCCTTTCAGTTCGTGCCCCGGCGCACGTCGTTGAGTCGTGGGGCGAAGTATCATCGCGCGAAGTATGATCTCTCTTCTCTGCGAGCCTTGATCAACTGTTCCGAGCCAGTGCGATCGCAGAGTATGGAAGAGTTCCAGGAGGCGTTTTCCACGATCGGATTGAAAGATGGAGTTCTGCATTCTTCTTACGCCATGGCCGAGAATGTGTTCGCGGTGACGCAGTCCGACTGCAGGCGCGGGCGCGGGCCGAATCGTGTTTGGCTGGATGGCAAGATGTTGCGGAATGCACATCAGATCGTTCCGGTTGCTGCCGGAGATGAGGGCGCTATTTCTTTCACGTCATCGGGCCGCCTGCTGCCGAATAACGAGGTTCGCATCCTCTCGGAAATGGGGGGTATCCTCGGCTCGGGGCAGGTAGGAGAAATTCTGATCCGCAGCGATAGCCTGTTCACGGGCTACTACAATCGTCCTGAGTTGACGGCTGAGGTGATTGTCGATGGCTGGTATCACTCCGGGGATCTCGGATTTTGCTTGGAAGACGAACTGTATGTGGTCGGCCGAAAAAAGGACTTGCTGATTATTGGTGGCGAGAATCTCTATCCGCACGATATCGAGGAGATCGTTTGCAGTCATCCCGCGATTCATGATGGCCGGGCCGTGGCGTTGGGAGTCTACAATGCGGATGTTGGGACCGAGGAGATCGTGGTGGTGGCGGAGGTGGACCACGAGGAACTGCTGGCGAATCGGGACGCGATCGAGCGAGAGGTCCGTAACCTGGTGGTGGGCGGAATCGGCGTGGCGGTTAAGAAGATTTTGCTGAAACCGCCGCAATGGCTGGTGAAAAGTACTGCGGGGAAAGCCTCGCGCTCTGGAACACACGAAAAATTGGCGAGAGAGAATCCCGAACTTAGGATCGAGGCTGTGGAGAGTGAACGCGCATGACGGTTGATGAGCAGCAGATGATCGAGCACATTCAACAACTAATTCGAAAACCGGGGCTCGTCCTCGATGAAAATACGGCTCTGGTCTCGTCTGGGCTGGTTGACTCGATGGCACTCGTGGACCTGCTTCTGAAACTGGAAGACGTTACCCATATGAGAATCCCGCCGGGAAAAGTGCAGCCGAAAGACATGAATACGGTTGCCCTGATGCTCGCAACGGCGCAACGCGTAGGAAAAGTGCGGAAGTAGGCGGACTCGACGGCGAGAGTCCAAACTCAGCATTCTTTTTCGTCGCTTGGATACGAACATCTCCGACGTCAAGCTGCGGAGAGCTACTGCAGAGGCTTGGCTGGTGTGCCCGGTTTGACGCCCGAATGTTTCTTGGCCTGCGCCATCAAGTCCAGTACTTTATCTTTCGCTTCGTAGTTCGGGTTCGTATCGAGAAGTTTTTGCCAGGTAGCAACCGCTTTATCAATATCCATCTTGCCCTGCCATTCGACAATTCCGAGGTTAAATAGGGTGTTGGGCTTGGTGGGTTCGTACGCGAGCGATTTCTGGAATTCGGCGATCGCTGTGTCGGCGTCACCCGAATACCAATAGGCGGTTGCCATGTCCGTGCGGACGCCTGTGTTCTTGGGATCGGCTTTCAGGGCGCGCTGGTAATACTCGATGGCGGTGGGGAAAATCTGGGCGTCGTAGTAAACGTTGCCGACGTTTTCCAGCAGTCCGGCATTGTTCGGATCGGCCTTGAGCTGCTCGATCACGGGAGCGGCTTGCGTGTCGGCCATCTTTTGCATCTGGGCCGGAGTTGGCGTCTGCTGCGGCGCGGCCGGGTCGCCCATGGCAGGCGCGGAAGCGCTGGCTGCGTTAACCGCAGCTGCCGGGGTTGCGGATCCGCGAATGAACCAGCCGCCGGCGATTCCGACGAGCAGACAGATCACGGCTAGCGTGTAAGCCTGCACGCTCGTCCATTGCTCGATGGTTGAAGCTCGATTCGTATCTGTCATGGTTCGGATACTCCTTAAGGTTTCTCTGTTCCAGCCCGGCAGAAGCCAGTAGGGGTCTTGCTTTTTGCGAAAGCGTTAACCACTTAGGGCACGAAGCGACACGAAGGAAAATCTTGAAATGGAAGATTCTCGCAATACTTCATACTTCGCAGCCTTGGGTGCGTGATTTGCGAAATTGAGCCACTACTGAAACTAACTCTTACTTTGCATCTGCACGTCAGCCATTATTTTCTGCACTGTCGCTTTATGGACGGCATCCAGTTGCGGATTTAACTTGAGCAGCAATTGCCACGCTGCCAGAGCGCCTTTGCTGTCTTGCTTGCCTTGCCACTTCATCATTCCGAGATTGAAGAGCGAATTAGCGTCTTTCGGATCGTAACGCAGAGCCTGCTGCAGTTGGGCGATTGCGCCATCCACATCGCCGTTGTAGTAGAGGCACGAAGCCAGCTCAGTGCGGTTCGTGACATTCTTTGGATCGGCGGCAACGGCCCGGCTGTAGTAATCGGTCGCCTCTTTAAACTGGTGGGTCGATTTGTAAATGCCGCCCACCTGGCTGAGCAGGTCTTTATTGTTGGGATCCGTTTTCAGTTTTTCGAGGAGCGGGGCGGCCTTCTGATCGGCCATCTTCTTCATCTCTTCGAGGGTAGGCATTTTCCCGGCGCCCATCGACGGAGCCTGCGAACCGGCGGACGCATTCGGCGGCATACTGTGCGGTCCGTTATTCTGACCGGCCGCTTGCATGCTGGCTGCGGGCGGTGCAGGAGCGGGCGATTGCGATCCGCGAAACAGGTATCCGAGCGCTACTCCTACGATCAGGCAGACAACGGCCATGCCGTAAACTTGCTTGGCCTGCCAGACGGATTTCGCAGCGGGTTCGGCTGCCGGTTCATTTGCCATGCCTAAGTTCCCTTCACCGAGTTCACGAGGAGACGCGCAATTATCTGCCGCGCTGTCTTGGTCGCACTGCTTATTTACCTTACGGTCCATGCTAACCACAGGCAGCAATCTACGTCACTAGAGAACGTGACGGCGGTCACAGGGCAAGCTTGAACCACGAAGGGACAGGGGTTGGTGGCTGACTCGAACTACGTATGCCCCAGTCTACGGCACAGCTAAAGCTGTGCCCTTTCAGAGCAACTCAAACTGGAGCACTACAGGACGCGGCGACGGATGCTCAAAAGACCACGGTCCGTTTACAATTGCAGGTTCACGAAATCAAGAGCAAAAATTATGATGAAACCCATACGCCTCGGCACTATGAGATCAAAGACAGGATTATTAAAGATAGGACTAAAGACTAAAGCTATGTTTTTATTTATGAGCACGCTCGTCGTTCCGGGAGCCGTTGTCGTGAGCTCCCTTGTCCTCGGCGCTGTAGTTCTGGGTGCCGTCGTAATCGGAAGTGTCACTCCGGCGCTGGCCGCGGCTGCGGATTTTGGTCCATCAAATCCTTTTTATTCGCCGAGCACGTTGCCCTTTCAGGCACCTCCTTTCGACAAGATCAAAGATGAGGATTACCAGCCTGCGATCGAGGCGGGTATGGAGCAGCAGCAGGCTGAGATTCAGGCGATTGCGGACAATCCTGCCACGCCGACATTCGAAAACACCATCGTTGCCATGGAAAAAAGCGGTCGTCTGTTTGATCGCGCGGCGACGGCATTTTTTGGCGTGGTCGGCGCAAACACCAACGATACCCTGCAAAATGTGAGGACCATCGAGGCGCCCAAACTCGCGGCGCACGAGGATTTTATTTTTCTTAACACGAAGTTGTTTGCGCGCGTGGCGGCGATTCACAAGCAGCGCGAGGCGTTAAAGCTCGATCCCGAATCGTTGCGGCTCCTGGAATATACCTATGACCAGTTCGTTCACGCGGGAGCCAATCTCTCGGACGCCGACAAGACGGAATTGAAGAAGCTCAACGAAGAGATTTCTTCTCTGGAGAATACTTTTAACAACAAGCTTCTTGCCGCCACAAAGAACGGCGCTTTTACCACAACGGACAAGGCCGCGCTGGCCGGACTCTCCGACGCCCGAATCGCGGCCCTGGCCCAAGCCGCCAAGGGACGCAAGGTGGATGGCTATGTGATTCCGCTGCAGAACACGACGCAGCAACCCGACCTCGTTTCCTTGAGCAACCGCGCCACGCGGCAAGCCATCTTTGAACATTCCTGGGACCGCTCCGAAAAAGGGGATGACAACGACACCCGCGACACGATTGCGCGCCTGGCCCAAGTCCGGGCACAAAAGGCTAAACTCCTGGGGTATTCGAGCTTCGGAGCATGGAAGCTCGAGGACCAGATGGCGAAGACTCCCGAAGCCGCTCTGAAATTTATGGACGCCATCGTTCCGGCGGCGACGGCGAAGGCGGCGCGCGAGGCCAAGGACATCCAGGAAGTCATCGATAGTCAGAAGGGCGGCTTTCAGGTCGCGCCCTACGATTGGAATTTCTACTCCGAGCAGGTACGCAAGGCGCGGTACGATCTCGACGACGCGCAGGTAAAGCCCTATTTTGAACTCAACAACGTGCTGCAGAATGGAGTGTTCTACGCTGCCAACCAACTTTACGGGATCACCTTCAAAGAGCGGCATGACATTCCGGTATATCAACAGGATGTACGGGTCTTTGAGGTGTTTGACCCGGATGGCAAACATCTGGCGCTTTTCTATTGCGACTACTTCAAGCGGGACAACAAGAATGGCGGGGCGTGGATGTCCGAGTTTGTCGGGCAATCGCGACTATTGAACCGTCAGTCGGTCGTATATAACGTGGCGAACCTGCCAAAGCCAGCGGAAGGGGAACCGGCCCTCATCAGCTTTACCGACGTGGTGACGATGTTCCACGAATTTGGACACGCGCTGCATGGCATGTTCTCGAATGCGGAATATCCGACGTTGGCGGGGACGTCGACGGCGCGCGATTTTGTGGAGTTTCCTTCGCAGTTCAACGAACACTGGGCGCTGTATCCGTCGGTTTTTGCGCATTACGCGAAGCATTACAAAACCGGGGAGTTGATGCCGGAAGAACTAGCCGCGAAAATTCGTAAGGCTGCGACTTTCAACAAGGGCTACGACATGACGGAATTGCTGGCGGCAGCCGAACTCGACATGCAGTGGCATTCGCTGCCCTCGACGGCGCCGTTGCAGAATCCCGACGAGTTCGAGAAACAGGCGTTGGATAAGACGCACTTGAATGTGAGCTATGTGCCTCCGCGATATCGGTCGTCATACTTCGCCCACATTTTTGGCGGCGGATATAGTGCCAGCTACTACGCGTATCTCTGGACTGAGATGCTAGCCGATGACGCTTACGAGGGATTCATCGAAAAGGGTGGACTGAGCCGGGCGAATGGAGATCGCTTCCGGCAAATGGTTCTGTCGCGCGGTAACACGCAGGATTTGTCGAAGATGTACGATGCCTGGCGCGGAGCGCCTCCGAATTCGAAGGCGATGCTGAAGTATCGCGGGCTGGAAGAAACGGTCGACGCCAAATAGGTCGATCTCCGCGCTAATGAGAGTTTCCGGGATACAGATTCAACATCCGCTGACGGATTTGCAATGCGGCATTGTTAGAGGGATCGATCTGGAGTGCCAAGGCAAGTTTCATCTGCGCGGTTTCGGAGTCGCCCAACTCTAAGAATATCTCTGCCTCATTGATTAGCGAGGAGAGTTCCATACTGCGGTCGGCCGTGAGAGTTGCAGCCAGTTGATACTGGTCGAGGGCGTCGTGGAGCTGATGCCGCGTGAACAGAATTTCGGCCATGTTGTAATGGCAGGTCGCGTGGTTCGGAAGTAAGACGCAGGCCTCCCCATAGTGCCGATACGCCTCGTCGATGTGGCCGGAGTAAGCCAGATCGTCCGCCAGAAATTCTTCCAGTCCAGGGTCGGGATGTCCCGCGACAGCGGCGGCATGAGTCAGCAATGTGACGCCGTTTTCCCAATACCGCAAATAGCGGGCCGTAGCAATTGCGAATGCACCGAGCACACACACTGTAGCGATTGCGACCGCGAATCGAGGGATGGCTCGGGCGTCGACCAGATCGCCGAGCCCCCAGGCGATGATGATGAAAAGGCCGATGCAGGGTACGTAGGCATAGCGGTCGGCCATGGCTTGGCGTCCCACCTGAACGATTCCAATAACGGGGATGAGAGTTAGCAAGAAGAGAAACCATCCCATCGCGAGGTAGCGTGCGCGGCGAAAATAGAGTGTCGCCACGGTCATCGCTGCCAGGATCACGCTGGCCGCAATGACATCGGACCAAGATAACGAGGATTGCGGATGGGGGTAAAAGACGGCCAGGTTGGCGGGCCAAATTGTTTTCCCTATGTAAGCGACATAGGAAACGGCCGCATTGCCGGTCCGTAGAGAGAGTGGCAATGCCGAAACGTCCGCCACGGCGCCGCCCGAACGCTGCGCGTACAGGGTCACGACAGAACTGGCGGAACTCATCAACAGCAATGGGAGTTTCTCGAGCGTGAGGCGCAGCCACTTGGCGCGCATCGACCGATCCCCATACTGGCCGCCGCCATACTCACCGGTGTCGCGTTGCAGCGGCCAGTAGTCCAGCAACAGCAAGACGATCGGCAGGCTCACAGCCATCGGCTTTGACAGCAGAGCGAGGGCAAAGGTAGCGACGACTACGAGATACTTCTTCCAGTTTGGGCGCCGGACATACGCGCCGTACGCGGCAATCGTAAGAAGCGAAAAAAAAGCGCAGAGCAGGCTTTTTCTTTGCGCGACCCACGCGACGGATTCGACGTTCAAGGGGTGGACGGCAAAAAGAGCGGCCACGAAAAAGCTTCGCCACGTGGCTCCGGTCGCGCTTTGCAGCAGCCAGAACAACAGCAGAACGTTGAGGATGTGGAGAACGACATTGACCAGGTGCGGCGGTCCGGAACTTAAACCGAAGACCTGACAATCGGCCATGTGGGATAGCCATGTAAGTGGATGCCAGTTGGACTCGTGGAATCCGGTGAAGGCCCAGCGGATGTTGTCGAGATTTAAGCCGGTACTGACGTGGATGTTTCGCGTGACATAGACGCTGTCATCGAAGGCGAGGAACGCGTGATGCCGGACCGGAATGTACAACAGGAGAGTGGCGCATCCGAGTAGTGCGGCGAGTACTATGCGGACGCCACGCGCTCTGTCGAACCACGCCACAAGCGCGGAGTGTGGACGCGGGGCGTCAGTTGGACTTTCGAACTGCGCCGCGGAGCGGGCGTTTTCCGATGTGGCCGGGATCATGATTGCGCACGTGCTGACTCGGTTATGATCGGTAAACCATACCACCTGCTCCAACTGGTGTTTTAATATCCACCGATGGTCCAGAGCCCGCGGCCCTCTTAGACGGCGAGGGCGTCAACGAACCGATCGCACAGGGTGGTCTCTAGGTTCCAGTGGCTGACCACGGCGGGAGCGAGCAGGAACGGCCTCAGGACCTCGATCACCTCGGGATAGACGTTCTTCTCGTAACGTTCGGCGTCTTGTTGGGTGGTCCAGAGGCTGACGGTGAAAACTTTCTCCTGCTTCGACTTTTGGAGGAAAGGCAGGAACTCTAAGAAACCGACCTGTTTCCTGAGGATGGGGAGAAGCCGCTCCCGAACGGCAGCGACAAACTCGTCTTTCTGATCCAGCTTGACTTCAAAAACAAGGATGCGGGCAAACATGGGTTGCTCCTTTTCGCGATGACGGTCGAACAACAACCTGGGCAACGCGCAATTTCGAATCGAACCGAAACTGATCTACATTTACAGCGAGTTGGTCCCCGGGACAGTGACAAATGACCGTCGAGGAGGTGCGCAGGATCACACTCAGCGGCTTCTGTCCAACTTAGCCGATTGATCATAGGAAGACTGAAGACTAACGACAGGAAGTTTAACGAGAAGGCGAGACGACTGTGATGTGTGTCACTCTGGGCCGTGAGGGTCCAACGATTTCGTTCTAGGGAGAGGGGAAAAAACCTTTAACTCTGCGGCTTTACAGGACTTCCGCTTACGATTAGATTAAGGGTTGAAGCACTTCTTATGTCGCAGCCGCTGCCTGATTTCGAACCACCTCGCGTTCTCCTTCCTACAGACCCGATGGCGGGCACCCTTCTTTCGACCGAACTTTTGGAAGCGCTTCCCGATGCCATCGTGGCGGTCGATTCCAGTGGAACGATTCTTCAGGTCAATACCCAGGCGCTTGAACTCTTCGGCTACAGTCACAGCGAATTGATCGGTCAAAAGGTAGAGTTGCTGGTTCCGGATTCCTACCGCGGCCAACATCACCATCATCGGCAGGCCTATGCCGAACAACCAAAGACGAGACGGATGGGGGCTAGTCTCGATCTCTATGGCCGGCGGCGCAACGGTTCGGAATTCCCGGTAGAAATCAGTCTGAGTCCCGTCTCGACCAACCGCGGGAAGTTCATTCTGAGTGCGATTCGTGATATCAGTGACCGCAAACGCGTTGACGAAGAACTCCGCAGAGCAACCGAAGAGCTGCATCGGCGGACGGCCGAGCAACTCGGCGAATACCGGGCTCGGCTCGCCTCGATTGTGGATTCCTCCGAAGACGCCATCATAGGCAAAGACCTGGATGGCACGATTACCAGCTGGAATCGGGGAGCGGAGAATATCTACGGATACACGCCGGAAGAGGCCATGGGTAAGAACATTTCCCTGCTCGCTCCGAGCGATCGACCCGACGAAATTCCGGGGATTCTGGCGAAGATCGGGCGCGGGGAAACCGTCGAGCATCTCGAGTCCGTGCGAGTCACGAAAGACGGGCGGCATTTGAACGTGTCGATCACCGTGTCTCCGCTACGAGACGCCAAGGGTGACGTTGTGGGAGCTTCGGCGATCGCGCGAGATATTACGGCGCAGAGGCGCGCCGAGAGCCAATTAAATACGGCGCAAAAAATGGAGGCGATCGGACGCCTGGCCGGCGGGGTGGCACACGACTTCAACAACATCCTGGGGATTATCGGCGCCTGCTCGGAGTTCTTACGCGACCGCATCGATCCCAGCGCTGAACCGGCGCAGTATGTCGAAAACATCAAGCAAGCCATCGAGCGAGGTTCCTCGTTAACTCGCCAGCTTCTATCTTTCAGCCGGTCGACGGCAGTCAAGCCGCAACTTCTCGACCTGAATGAACGGCTCAAGGATGTCGGCAAGCTGCTTCGGCCACTCATGGGCGATGACGTGGAAATCATGATTGTGTCCAAATCGCCGGCGGCGGTGGTCGAAGCCGACCCGGGGCATCTGGATCAGATAGTTGTCAATCTGGCGGTGAACGCTCGCGATGCGATGCCGCGCGGCGGTAAGTTCATCCTGGAAACCGGAACTGCTCGATTCGACGAGGCATTTGCCCAGCAGCACCAGAACATGGCTCCCGGAAATTACGTTGTGCTCGCCGTCAGCGATACGGGTAGCGGGATGGACTCGCCGACTGCGGCGCGGATCTTCGAGCCATTCTTTACGACGAAGGGTCCCGGCAAAGGGACGGGCTTGGGGCTGGCTACCGTCTACGGTATCGTCAAGCAGAGCGCCGGACATATTTTCGTCTACAGCGAAGTGGGGCACGGCACCACGTTCAAGATCTATCTCCCGAACGCTGATCATAAGATCGGTCTGGGATCGAGAGCGGAAGCGGAGACTCTCGCTCCTGACGCAAAATCAGCCACGATTTTGCTGGTGGAAGATGACGAGATCATGCGTAGACTAACCCGCCAACTCCTGGAAGAGCGGGGCTACGCCGTGGTGGAAGCGAATGACGGCAAAGCGGCGCTGGAGTGGGTACGCTCCAATCCGGGGCGCATCGATCTGGTGCTCACCGATGTCATCATGCGCAACATGAGCGGTCCCGAATTGGTAAAGGAATTGAGCGGCTCAAACCCCGGTTTGAAGGTTGTTTTTATGTCGGGGTATACCGGCGAATTGATTGCGGAACGCGAGGTATTGGAACGAGGCATCACTCTTCTGGAAAAACCCTTCAGCCGCAACGCACTGCTCAAGACCATCCACGCAACGCTGGACTAAACTCTAAATCGCCCAAGAAGTACGCCGACGCGCGGACCTCAGAAAGGCGAGGCTCGATCAATGCGTCGGCTGCGATTCATTGGATCCCCGAGAGCCTCGGTTAATCCGTGGTCATATAACCAGTGTAACGGTGATGGAGATCACACATAGCTGTGGGAAAGGACGCAGCGCTGCCCGAAGACGATGCTTTTGTGCTCGGGCTTACAAGATGTCTCTTCGTTTATTTTGTTTTACTTAGATGAATTTATGCGAAAAGTGGCCCGCCCCGGCAAATGGCAAGGCGTTTGCCAAAGCAGTTGTGAGCGGAGGCTATAAGAATGGCCACACATGTCGTATTCCAGACGCCGAAACCGGTAACCCCCGATACTACGTTTTGCGATCTTCCCCCAGCTCTTGCGGAGTTGCTGGAGCAGGTAGCACTGACAACCAGCTATCCGACAGGAGCGGTTCTATTCGCAGAGGCGCAGAGCCCGAGAGGCGTGTTCGTGGTGCGCCGCGGCCGCGTGAAACTCTCGATTTGCGGCAGTGACGGCCGCACCTTGATTCTGCGCATTGTCAATTCCGGCTGCCCCTTGGGAGTGGCCGCGGTAGTCTCGGGACGCTGCTACGAAGCGACAGCAGAGACGCAGGAACCTTCAGAAATCAGCTTCATACGGCAGAGCGACCTGCTGCGCCTGATGCGCCAACACGGCGAGCTTGCCTTGTGGGTGACGCAGAATATCAGTCAGGATTACGCCTCCACTTGCCGCGAAATCCGCGACCTGATTCTCTCTGACTCCGCCAGCGAGAAGTTGGCTCGACTTCTGATGGGCTGGCTCGACCAGAACGCACAATCGAAAACGCCCAGCCAAGTCAAGATGGCGCTGACCCACGAAGAAATTGGCCAGATGATCGGATCGTCGCGAGAGACGGTAAGCCGCCTGCTCGCGGGGTTCAAGAAGCAGCGCATCATTCAGCAGAGCGGATCTACGCTGGTGATTCCGAACCGCATGGCGCTGGAATCGCTGATCACGGCGTAGATTTCGTTTAAGTAGAAACGCCGTAAGACGTCGCACGACAAGGGCCGGGCTCCTCTACCGGCCCTTGTGTTTTGCGGAATTTCAGGCGAACAAAACCAGTTAGACGGACGAATGGCCTCGATCATCCACGGCATAAGTACATCGTGTAGGAACCGCTAGCCAACGCAACCAGTCGCGGGAACGTCGACATGGGCGGATCAAGAGCCAAGAGGCAAGCGGCGCCCCATTTCATCGTCATCGTGATATCGAGAGGCAACATGGGTCGCGGCATCCACGGCGCCATACCCAGAGTAGGAAGAACGACCAGAAGCAAGAGGAAGGCAAGGTCTGCGCTTCCAGTCTTGCGCGAAAATAGTCTAATCCCAAGAACAGCGGCGCAGAATGGTAGCGCCGGCATTTGCCACGGCAGTGAATAGAGATGGAGCGGAGCGGGATCGAAGCTGTTGGTATCGATTGTCCAATCGAGGCGCGCCAGGCCTTCGACGGCGAGCGCCCGCAAGGCAATCACACCGATGGTGCAAAGAAAGACGGGTGTGAGTAGTAGAAGCGCGGAGTTAAGAAGTCCGCCTCGTTGCTGCCGCTCGTCGAAGAAAACCGCCACCGTGAGCAAAGCGCAACAGATCAGCAAGGGTGGCTTGGCGAGGACTCCGATGGAGAGCAAGAGCGCCGCCGTGGCCAAGGAGCGCAATCCGGTTTCGCTTTCGTGCACCTCGAAGACCCAGAGCATGGCATAGGCAAAGGCCGCGCAGCCCACGGCACGTTGCCAGTCTCCAATCTCCGCGACGGGATGGGAGCAGATCCAAACCACCGATTGGCCGGCGAGCAGCGCCGAAAAGACGACGTTCCAAGAGACTGGCATTCCAGCCGACTGCAGATGCAAGTACCACAAACTGGATGAAACCAGGATCAAGACACCGCTCATGACAGGATCGAAATACGGTCCCAGGGCGTGACGGCCTGAAAACGCCACCACGAACAACATGAGGGTCGCGTTCACCATGACAATCTGCCGGCGGTAGATTCGCCTAGTCGCTGGCGGCCGAATGGATAAGTTCGGCCTCGGTGTACTTACTGATGCCATGAGCAGTTTTCTCCCAATAAAACGGATTGGTGATGAGCTGCCAGAGTCCCTTATAGGCAGCGACGGACTGCAACGCCCAATATCCAGGCACGGTGAGCGCATAGGGCAGAAGCGCGGCGTGGCGGCGCTTGGCCACCGCGAGCATCGAGATGTAAATCAAGCAGCTGTTGCCGACGATCAGGTTCGCCATGCTGATCATCAGCACGGGGCCGGGAAATAAGGCTTGCATCATGTTTTTTCCGGCCAACAGCCAGACGATGAACGGAAAAACCAGGAAGGGATAAACCAGGCCAGAAAGAATGCAGCCTCCGACAAACAACTGGAACGAACAGAAGCCCTTCCACCCCACGCTGCGGAACAAGTCGACAGGATGGCGCATGTTGACGAGCCAGGTCTGGATGTAGCCCTTGATCCAGCGCGAGCGCTGCCGAATCCAGTTTCCCAGGTGCGAGTTTGCTTCTTCGTAAGTTACCGAATTGACAACGCCGACGTGATACCCCATGGCGGCAAAGCGCAAGCCGAGATCGGCGTCTTCGGTGACATTAAAAGGGTCCCATGCGCCGACTTGGCGGAGTTTCGCGAGATCGAAATGGTTCGAGGTTCCACCGAGCGGAATGGGCACGCGAAGCTCGTCCAGCGCGGGTAGAAACATATCGAACCAGAGTGAGTATTCGAGCGTGAACATGCGGGTGAGCCAGTTCTCCTCGGCATTGAAGTAATTCAAGTGGGCTTGAACGCAGGCGGCGTCATCCCCTAGTTTGCGAAAGGCCACAACGACTTTCTTAAGCTGGTCGGGCTCGGGCTTATCTTCCGCATCGTAGATGGTGAGGTATTTTCCGCGAGCCAAACGCAGAGCGTAGTTGCAGGCCTTGGGTTTGGTTCGGGGCAGAGATTGAGGCACCCGCACAATCTCAAAGTTCGCAGGCAGCCCGAGCAACTTCGCGGCGTCTATCGTTTCGTGGTCGTCTTCTTCGAGAACCAGCTTGATGTCGAGCTTCGACTTGGGATAATCCATGCGGCGAAGAGCGGCCACCAGGATGGGAAGGACAGTCGGCTCTTTGTACATGGGAACCAGCACGGTATATAGCGGAAGATCAGCGTCGTGAAGAGCGGCGACTTCCTCTGGCTGAATGGCAATGCCGATGTTATCGTCGCAACTCATCCAGCAAAGACAGGTGCGGAAGACGAATGAGCAGAAAAGAAGTCCGTTGATGAGAGTGTTCAGAACGATCAGCGTTGGCAAGGGAAACATGCAGGTGGAGATCAGCAAAAGCAGAGGAAGGCCGGCCAACCACCATTTTTGATTTGGCGTGACCACGGTGCGGGCCGAGTGTTCAGGATCGAGTTCGGCCAGGCTCAGGACGGCCTCTTCGCTGAATTGCGCGCCCGCGACGCGCTGCAGGTCCCATATGATGTCAAACTTGGAAGTAACGACGAAGCGAATGTCAGTCCGGCTAGCCCAGCGGCTGGCCAGGGCCGTCGCAAGCGGGTCGGCGGTCGCGATCCATAAGATGCCGTCCACGCGGCGCCAGGGTAGATAGAGCTCCTGCGCATAGTTGGCATATTCCCCCTTTTCGAAGAGCGATTCATCTGCGGGATTGTGCAGGAGGTTGACAAAATCCAACGAGAGTTGGCGGGCGAGCACCCGATAGAAATCCAGCGGTTTGACCCAGCCCATTCCGAGGATCGTGTCACCCAGTTTGGAACCCCATTCGATCTGCTTCCGGAGCGCTTCGGCCAGCTGTGTGTCGCTGATGAGACCGGCGTCCACCAGCAAGCGCCCGATTTGCAGGCGAGGCTGAGGCTGCTGATACAGCGCTGCGCGCTCGTCCTCGACAAGGGAAGTTATCTCTCCACGGACGATCCGCGCTGGTGAGGGGGCACTCATCGCGCGCCTAGAAAGTCTTCCAGAGGGCGAGCAACGCGGTGTGGCCCGTCCCGGTGTTGCGGCCGGAAAACGCGCTATTCATGCCCAATTGCAGACGAGTTCCGCGGCCAAGATTGAAGACCAGCGATGGCTGGTATTTATAAAGGTCGAAATCGGATTGGGCATTGGGATTGGAGTTGGCAGATATCGGCTGCCCGTTGCGCATGCCTTTGATGGTGAAGAATTGTCCCATCAAGGTGAGCCAGTGGGCAGCGTCCAGCCCGAGGGTGGCGTCGGCACGCACCTGGTCGGCAGGAGGGCCATGGCGATAGCGGTACGCGACTTCAAGGTCGTAGAAAGCGTGGCGCTTGGCCAAGGCGAATCCGCGACCTTGCAGGATGCGGCCTTCGAGATCGACATTGTGATTGCCGGGCGCAGGGTCGCGACTGGCCGAGTAAGCCGGGACAAGTATTGTGAACTGCGTAGAAAACACCCACGGCGACTCGACTGCATTCAAGCGGCGTTTCAGGGAGAGCTCAACATCTCCGAAACCGGCGCTGGTTGCGGAGGAGTACTGGTTGCTGAAATTGAGCCATGGCACGTTGCCATTCACGATCAAAGTGTTGCGTGCCGTCAGTCCATATTCGATATAGGGATTAAAGATGAACTGATGGAAACGCCCGGCGTATGCAAACGGCTCGGCGTCGCCGGCCTCGTCAAAATTCGTCCCGGTGCGGAAGAGCGAACTGGTCAGAATGATCTGGCCGTGTCCGGCCGGCTCGGTCCAGGCGCCGGCGTGGAGTGGAATCGACGCGAACAGGCAAGCCGCGGCAGTTATAGCAACAACCGCGAAGGCGCGCGCTCTTTCTGTGAATCTAGTCGCTAAACGAGGTTTCACATAGTTTCTATCGGCAGGAACCTGTCGGAGTTCGGTTACTTGTGGAGGGACACGTCCGTTCGGTGGGTGCGGGGGCCGGGGCGCTGAGCCTCAGGGGAACCAGCGGATTGGGGCCTAAATCTTCTTTGGAGGAATGTCCGTTGGAAGCGGCGCTCCGCCGATCTCGGGATCATCGACAGGAGCGGACGGCTTCTCCATCAAATGAGCCCGCTCTAACGCCCGAAGGTACGCAGGCCGAGAATGGCGATAGTGGTCGGCGGGAACTTTGCCATTGATCCAGGCAGTGTCCATCGGGTAGACGAGAGGATCGAAGATCACCATGTAGAAGTGCCAGAGAAGGATGGCGAAGGTCGCGAGCACGGCTTCGTAGTAGTGAATCGCGGTGGCTGCGTCAGAAACCCATTTCGGAAAGTGGCGCAGCGTGAAATTGTTAAACCATAACAACAGGCCGGAGACAGTCATCACCAGCGTTCCCCACATGAAAGCCCAATACTCGACTTTCTCAGCGTAGTTAAACTTGCCGAAGAGCGGGGCTTTCTTGGTCAGTCCGAGGTTGTAGGTCATGACCTGCAACAAATCGGTCGCGTCTTTGAAGTCAGGCAACATCGCTTTCAGGAACATGCGGTCGCGGCGGTTGATGGCGAGGTGAATCACGTGATAAATGGTGGAGGCGATCAGGACTACGGCCGCGGTGCGATGAATCGCTCCTCGGAACGCGAAGTGGCTGTCCAACAATAAAACGGGGCGCGCCCACCAGGCTTCCGGATACTTCAAGGCAAATCCGGTGTAAACCAGGGTCGGGAAACTTACGATGATGCCGAAGTGGGCGATGCGGAAGTTGCGATTCATCCGCGTGACCTGGCCTCCCGTCTCGCATCGGGGATGACGGCGGATCAGCTTCGAGAAAAAGTCGATCAAGTTGTGAAAGATCATGAAGCCGAGCGTCAGGGGGATCAGGCCCCAGTACATCCAGCGTATGTATTTCACAACCGGGTGGGCCGCGCCGGTCGAGGTTTGCACATGGACGGGGCCAATCACAAAATGGTCGCCGGCTCCGGCGTGACAGGCTCCGCAAGTCTTCGCCAGGTTCGCAGCATTCACGGTCGAGCGAGGGTCTTTCGAGGGAAAGATATTGTGCACTCCATGACAGGAGGCGCAGTTGGCGACAACTTGGGAGCCTCCGCGCGCGGCGAGACCGTGATAACTATCGGCGTATGAGGGAACGCGGTCGGTCGGCAGGTTATAGCGCAGCGCCAGGCGTTCGTCGTTATGGCAGCGGGCGCAGGTCGTCATCGAAACGCGGGAAGCGTTCACCAACGATCCCTGATCTTTCGGCGCGAGAATCAGATGTTCGCCATGGCAGTCGCTGCAGACCGGGGCGGCGGATACACCATTCTTCATGGCTTGGCCGTGAACACTTGCCAGATACGTAGTGCTGATGTCTTTGTGGCACTGCCCGCAGGTTGCCGGAATATTAAAGTGATTGACTTTGGACAACGGATCCTGCGAGGGCAGGATGCCGTGGCTGCCATGACAATCCGAACAAGTTGCGGCGGCGACGTCGCCATTCACGATGGCGCGTCCGTGAACGCTTTGTTTGTACAACTCGACGGGATGGGCAAACGGGATCTTGTGACGCGAAAGAAACTGGGGGTTGCTGTGGCAAGCGGCGCAGGTATCCGGCAGATTTTTCTTGGCTACAGTCGACGTGTTGTCGCTGACGGTCTGAATCTGATGGACCGCGCCGTGGCAGGAAAGACAGGTCGGCGCGTCGGGATCGCCTTTGGCGGCAGCCTGGCCGTGAATGCTTTTACGAAATTCTTTTACTTCGTCGGCATGGCATTGCTCGCATTTCGCGGGAACTAACTGCGCAGGGGCCGTCACCTCGTGGGGATTGCCGTGGCACGACAGGCAGGTAACGTCGACCGCACCGTGAACACTGGCCGCAGCGTGCGCGGCTTCGTCCGCATGGCAGGTAGCGCACTGCACTTTCACTCTCTTGGCTGGATGCGGGAAGTCTTTGATGTCGGTGTGACAATCGGTGCACCCGAGGATGCCATGAACACTGGATGCGTGCTTTCCGGGCTCGATCGAGATGCTTCTGCCAGCGTCGGATTTCACTCCGGGCTGGCCGTGGCAAGCGAGGCAGCTTTCGTCTTGCTTGAGAGGATGCGCGGATTGCGCCGCGGAATCGGCTGTTTTTCCGTGAGCGTGAACCTGGGATGGCTCCAGAACAATCGCGATGAAGCAGGCTAAAAGCACGAACGCCACAATCGAACTAATCAGAGGAAAAAATCCGGAGTGAAAAATAGTTAATCGCTTAGCTTTGGGTTGGACAAACGCTCCGGTTGGCGAATTCGATTTGCGGCTCATTGCCTCACTTCATTCCCAGGTCGGTCAACACTTTGGGATTTTCTTCACCCATCGCCAGGACTTGATGGCATGCCGAACAATCGTTTGTGATGGTCTGGCCGTCGGCGCTGGTGTGGCTGCCATCGTGGCAGCGGAAACATCCCGGCGAATCGTTGTGCCCCAGGTTGTTGGGATGGGCTCCCCAGGTCAGACGCATGTCAGGAAAAATGTTGCGGAGATAGATTTTGGATACTTCCTCGCCCGCTTGTTCGACCAGATTGCGGCGCGTCTGATAAATCTGCGAGTAGTTGGTGCGATAGAAATTGTTGAGCTCAGCTTTAATGCTGCGATCGGCTACATCGCGGGCGGAATAATTTACTTTGAGCACCTCGACTGCCTTCTTACGGATGTATGGTAATTCGGGGCTGATCAGTCCGGCGGACATTTCTTTGTCGACTGCGTTCTCGGGCAGGTCAAAGGCATGCGTCGGGCGGTTGTGGCAATCGACGCAATCCATGACACGATGCTCACCTTTGTCTAACTGGTCTTTCGTGGGCTTGGCGTCTGTGGAGATGAACTCGGTGGTCTTTCCCTGATCGTCGGTGTAATCGACAACCGGAATCGTCTGGCGCTCGGGGTCGGTGGAAATGTAACGGATGCGCGCACCATCCGCCAGATGATGACCGTGGATTCCTACTGAACCTTGCCAGGTGCGCCCACCAACTTTCAGGAGCAACACATTGGTCTGAGGCGTGTTTTTTTCATCCTCTTTATAGCTGGTTCGGACGAGAAATTTGTCCCCAGTGAAGCGCTGCGGCCAATGACACTGCTCGCAGGTTTCCCGGGCCGGACGCAGATACTTCACGGGCGATGGAATGGGACGCGAATACGTGTGAAACGTCACGGCCGCAACTTGCCGCAAGCCGGAAAGCTTTGACTTTACGAACCATCCCGCACCGGGGCCAATGTGGCACTCGACGCACGCCACACGGGAGTGCGGGGAATTCTGGTAGGCCGTGTATTCCGGGTCCATGACGGTGTGGCAGGTCTTACCGCAGAAACTCGTGGAATCCATGTACTCGACACCGCGAAACGATGCGGTGCCGATGATGAGCAGATTGAGGACGGTAGCGACGGCGACATATTCAAGAGTGCGGCGAACAACGGGAAGTCGCAGATCGATGGCGGGGAAAGTTCGGGGGAGATCCCCACGAAAGCGAAGACTTCTCCGTTTGACCCAGATGCCGATGGGAATCAGGATCAGTCCAAATACAAAAACGCCGGGGAGAATCAGATAGACGAGGAGGCCGACGTAGGGGTGCGGCGGACCAGGAAGAAGAATGTCATAGAACCAGAAGGCGATGGTGGTGAGCGCCGTACTGGTGGTAATTACGGCACCGGTGAGGGTGATCCAGTTCTGGCCCAGAAAGTAAATCGGCTCCGACCATTCTCGAAATCGTTCTCGCAGGCTCATGGGAACCGAACACTCCTCTTAATCTTCCTGCGCGGGACCGAACAGGCACACTACCCGGGTTAGCGCCGAAGGCACTCGTTGCCTGGACAAAATCTCCAGTGTTCTTACAAAACCAATTGAACTATTTCTTCAAGGTGCGGATGTATGCCACCAAGCCCTTAACATCTTCCGGCTTCAGCGTCTTGTATGCCGGCATCTTGGGGGGCTTGCCGCCGGTAATCACGCCGGCGAGGTCGTCATCAGACTTCTTCTGGACATCGGCAGAGCTGAGATCGTGACCGGCAACCTTCGCGCCGTCAGCACCGTGGCACATCGCGCATTTCGACTTGTAGAGTGCGTCACCCTGGGCGTGAGCTGCCAGGGGGAGGGCGAGACAAATCGCCAAGGCTGTTGCGAAAGTACACAGGGGCATGTTGATTCTCTTCATTCGCTAGCTCCAGTAGAAATTTGGTACTCCAGTTTAAACAACAATTCTTGTGGAAACTGATCCATATTGAACTATTTTGGCTCTGGATGTTCTGTGATGGGCATCACAGATGCGTGTAACAGCAATGTAGTCTAGCGATTGCGCGAACACGCTACCGTGGGACGCGGCCGGAAGTATAGCCGAACTCAAAATGGCAAATCCAATCGTGTAACTGATGTTGCGCGGCATTGCACTTTACAACACTCGCAAAATGACAGTCGATTCCTTGCCGGACCCTCGCACAGCCAATCTCCTTTCGGGGGGCCGAGTGTTTTTGGGATTGTGCTGCTACAGAGAATCTATTGCGTGCGTCGGACCATTCTGGAGCACTCGCGAGCGATCATCCAGTCTTCCTCGGCATGGATAACAAGGGTGCGCACCGGCGCGTCGGAACTGGCGATGTCCTGGTCGCTTTTCATAGGGGACACGCCATTTTTCTGTGGGTCGAGTTTCACTCCCAGGAATCCAAGATTGTCACAAACACAAGAGCGCAACTCGGGAGAATTCTCGCCGACTCCCGCGGTGAAAACCACAGCGTCGACGCCGCCCAGCACTCCGGCCATGGCGCCAATTCCCGATTGCAGTCGGTGAACATAGATATCGAAAGCCAGTTGGGCGCGAGCTTTCTTGGCCGCATTTTTGTCGTTGTCGCTCTGCATGGCGGCCTGAATGTCGCGCATGTCACCGGAGAATCCCGAAATACCAAACAGTCCCGACTTTTTGTTCAGTAGCCCGTCGATTTGTTCCCCCGACATTTTCTTGTGGCGCATCAGGTAGGTCAGGATCCCGGGGTCAACGGAGCCGGAGCGAGTGCCCATCATCAGGCCTTCCAGGGGCGTAAAGCCCATCGTGGTGTCGATGCTCTTGCCATCGCGAATTGCCGCCAGGGAACATCCATTGCCCAGATGGCAGCTGATGAGTTTTAGCGAACGCAGTTCTCTGCCCAGTAACTGTGCGGCGCGCTCGGCGCAGTACTGGTGATTGATGCCGTGAAATCCGTAGCGGCGAATTCCCTGCTCAAACCACTCGTACGGCCCAGGATAAGTCTTAGCCGACAGCGGCATGTGACGATGAAAGCCGGTATCGAACACGGCGACTTGCGGGACAGCGCCGAGGAGTTTTTCGACGAGATCCATGCCTTCCAGTTCGGCGCGGTTGTGGAGAGGGGCAAAGGCCGAAACATCTGCAATCGCCGACTTAACCGCAGCCGTTACGATCGTTGGCTCAAAATACTGTGGACCGCCGTGCACAACGCGGTGACCCACCACATCAATTTCGGAAGCACTCGAAACAGCACGAGCCTTACCGCTCCAAACGGTTTGAAGTAAGCGTTTGATCGCCTCTCCGCGGGTCTCGACCGGCGTCTTCTCTTTTACGGAAATTCCGGCGGAGTTCTTGATGGAGTAGTGAGCCTGGTCGTCGATCCACTCGACTTGCCCCTCCCACAGACGGGGCGGCGGATCAAGGGGAAGAGTGTCTCCAATTTCATAGAGACAACTCTTCTGGCTGCTTGAACCGGAGTTGAGAACGAGAATTTTCATTTTGGGCAGGCGAGCCATTCGTCGTTGTCTGTAAGCCTCGATTCGGACGAAGACTTAATAGGGCCAAGTCCAGTCTCGGATTTCGGGAAGATCGTCTCCGCGTTCGTGAATGTACTGGCGATGCTCGACCAGTTTGTTGCGCAGTAACTGCTTGAAATGCGCTCCCGTTTTTTGCAGACGGGGAACACGATCGACGACATCGCCCGCCAGGTGGAAGCGATCAAGATCGTTGAGCACAGTCATGTCGAAGGGCGTGGTCGTCGTGCCCTCTTCCTTGTATCCGCGAACATGAAGATTGTCGTGATTGTGGCGGCGATAGGTAAGGCGGTGAATCAGCCAGGGATATCCGTGATAGGCAAAGATGACCGGCTTGTCGACGGTAAAAATGGAATCGAAGTCGACATCCGAAAGACCATGAGGATGTTCGCTGGACGGCTGAATGGTCATCAGATCGACGACGTTGACCACGCGAATGCGAATGTCGGGAAAATGTTGCCGCAAGAGATCGACCGCTGCCAGCGTTTCTAGCGTCGGTACATCTCCAGCGCAAGCCATCACGACGTCGGGTTCGCCTCCTTTATCCGTACTCGCCCACTCCCATATACCGATACCAGTGGTGCAATGTTCGATGGCGGACTCCATATCGAGATATTGCAAGGCAGGCTGCTTGCCGGCGACGATCACGTTGACGTAGTGGCGGCTGCGCAGGCAATGGTCGGCGACGGAAAGGAGGCAGTTCGCGTCGGGCGGCAGATAAACGCGCACGATGTCGGCTTTCTTGTTCACGACATGATCGATAAAGCCGGGGTCTTGATGAGTAAATCCGTTGTGATCCTGCCGCCAGACGTGCGAGGTTAAAAGGTAGTTGAGCGAAGCAATGGGGCGCCGCCACTCGATCTTTTTCGTAACCTTCAGCCATTTTGCGTGCTGGTTAAACATCGAATCGATAATATGGATGAAAGCTTCATAGCAGGAAAAGAAGCCGTGTCGTCCGGTGAGCAGGTAGCCTTCCAGCCATCCCTGGCACATGTGCTCACTGAGCATTTCGAGAACGCGGCCCTTGGGCGAAAGATTTTCATCGACAGGAAGAATCGGTTCCATCCACTCTTTGCCGGTCGCCTCGTAGAGCGCTTCGAGGCGATTGGAGGCGGTTTCATCCGGGCCAAAGACGCGAAAGTTTTTCGACTCGACGTTGCACTTCATGATGTCCCGCAGAAATCCGCCCAGCACGCGGGTCGCTTCGGCGTTCTCGGTGCCAGGTTTAAGCACGGCGACAGCATATTTCCGGAAGTCAGGCATCACGAGGTCGCGCAGCAGCAAACCACCATTGGCGTGCGGGTTGGCTCCCATTCTGCGGTCGCCTTTGGGCGCCAGTTCCGCTAACTCGGCAATGAACTTCCCGTTTTCGTCGAATAGTTCTTCGGGACGATAACTCTTCATCCAGTCTTCGAGAATCTTGATGTGCTCCGGCTTTGTCTGTAGATCGGCAACTGGAACCTGATGGGCTCGCCACGTTCCCTCGATCTGCTTGCCGTCGACGAATTTCGGCCCCGTCCACCCTTTCGGGCTGCGCAGGATAATCATCGGCCATATAGGGAGTGTGGAAGGAGCGGAGTCCGCGCGAGCCTTGCTTTGAATCGCTTGAATTTCAGCGATGATGCTATCGAGAGTGGCCGCCATTTTCTGATGCATCGCGTCGGGTTCGTGGCCTTCGACGAAATAGGGTTTCCAGCCGTGTCCGGCAAAGAACTGTGTGAGCTCTTCGTCGTTCATGCGCGCCAGCACGGTCGGATTCGCGATCTTGTATCCATTCAGATGAAGAATCGGCAGCACGGCACCATCGCGCGACGGATTCAAAAACTTGTTGCCGTGCCAACTGGTGGCGAGCGGTCCAGTCTCGGCTTCGCCATCACCGACGACGCAACAGGCAATGAGGTCGGAATTATCAAAAACGGCGCCGCACGCATGCATGATCGAGTAGCCGAGTTCTCCACCTTCGTGGATCGAACCAGGAGTTTCGGGAGCGGCGTGACTCGGGATCCCTCCGGGAAAAGAGAACTGCTTGAAAAGGCGCTGAAGCCCTTCTTCGTTCTGCGTGATGTTGGGATAAAACTCGGTGTACGTTCCCTCCAGGTAAGTGTTTGCCACCACGCCGGGACCGCCGTGGCCGGGGCCTGCAATGTAGATGGCATTGAGGTCATACTTCTTGATCAGGCGATTGAAGTGCGCATAGATAAAGTTCAGGCCCGGCGTCGTCCCGAAGTGCCCAAGCAGGCGTGGCTTAATGTGCTCGATCTTGAGAGGTTCGCGAAGAAGAGGATTCTCGTAAAGATAAATCTGTCCGACCGAAAGATAGTTGGCGGCGCGCCAGTAGGCGTTGATCTTGCGCAACTCCTCGGGAGAAAGTGGCTGCTCGGCGATGCCGTGGCTGGTCGAGGTGATCGCATCGGAGGCGGGGGAGGTTGCGGACGTCATGAAATCCTGCCTTTCTGTTTTCCTGCTCTCTCCCTATCTTAGATTCCCGGCGCGAGCTTCGCCAACCTCGGGCACTCAATTCAACAGAATGTAACAATTCCGAGCGCCGCTGACTGACTGGCGCATACGGGCCGACGGGAGCAGCACAGCTGATTCGGTTCTTAGTCTTGGTAAACGTTCTGCATCGCCTTCAGCCGCCCTGCCTGCCTGACCTTAATCCGCATTTTTTAGACGATTCGACGAAAGAGGACATCCAACTAAATGACGGCGCGCATCCCATCTGAGAACATGTCAAGCACTGTTTTGTCTACAGCCCCGTCCGGTCGACCCACGACGAACTCCAGGAATTCCAACTACGAAGATTATGTCAATCCGCAGTGGGTGACGCTTTTGAACCTGCTGGGAATGAACGTGGAGTATGAGCGCTGCCTGGGCTGCGAACTGTTCACGAAAGACGGGCGCCGCATCCTGGATTATCTGTCTGGATACTGCGTCCACAACGTCGGACACAACCATCCCGAGGTGATTCAGGCGCTCAAAGACGAGATGGATCGCTGCGGTCCGGCGATGCTACAGAGCCATGTGCCTGAGGTAGCGGGAGACTTGGCGCGCCGTTTGTGCGAACTGGCGGGGGGCGGCCTGAACAAAGTTTATTTCGGAAGCAGCGGCAGCGAGGGCGTCGAGGCGGCGATCAAGTTTGCCCGAGCCACGACTGGGCGCGCGGGAATCATCTTTGCCAAGAGCAGCTTTCACGGGCTGACTGCGGGCGCGCTTTCGCTGATGAACGACGAGTTTTGGCGCGAGGGATTTGGCCCGCTGTTGGCGGATACGGTCGGCGTTCCGTTTGGCGATAGCGATTCCTTGGAGAAGGTCCTGGCGAGTAAGAAACATGCCGCCTTCTTTGTCGAGCCATTACAGGCCGAAGCGGGAATCCAGGTTCCGACACACGCCTACTTACAGCGAGCGCAAGAGGTATGCCGCCGAACCGGAACACTTTTTGTATTGGACGAAGTGCAAACGGGAATGTTTCGCACAGGAACGTTTCTGGCCGCACACCAGTTCGACGTCAAGCCTGACATGGTCATTCTTGCGAAGGCGCTGAGCGGCGGATTGATGCCCGTGAGCGCCGTCTTGATGAACAATAAGATTTATCACGCGGTCTATTCTTCACTGAAACGGGCGATCGTCCACACGTCCACCTTCAGTGAAAACAGTTTATCGATGCGAGCCGGACTGGCCACACTCGACATTCTGGAGCGCGAACAACTCGGGCCGCGGGCGCTGGGTCTGGGAAAGGAATTTCGTGACAAGTTGCGGCGAGCGCTGGCCGAATTCGATATGGTGAAAGAAGTGCGCGGCATGGGATTGCTGAGCGGAATCGAGTTCGTTCCGCCAAAGAAGTTGGCATTTCGCGCGCTGTATGAAGCGTTCCATCAAATTCATCCTGCAATGTTTGGACAGATTGTGGTGATGCGCATGTTTCGAGAAAAGAATATCCTCACGCAAATCTGTGGCAATAACTTCATGGTGCTGAAGGCTGCGCCGCCGTTGCTGGTGCGCGAAGATCAGTTGGATGAGTTCGTCGCAGCCATTCACGACGTTGTCCAAATGGCGCAGACTTCCCCGGCCTTCTGGACGGAAGCCTTGGGCATGGTGCGGCGGGCCGCGAAGGTTTGAGCGCTCGCAGCTGTCTTATAAAACGAGAAATACAATTCCGAAATAATCTGGGAGACGAATGCAGAATTTGAAGGTGAGATTTACCGGTACGATCGCGTGGGCGATTTTCAGTTTTGCGTTGATTTCCTCTTTGACGGCCCCGTTGCTGGAGGCGCAAGCGCCGGCGGGGCCAGCCCCGGAGATTGTATTGAGTCTCGATCCTTCACAATGCCAGGTGCACTGGACTGTCGACAGCACGCTGCATACCGTCCACGGAACATTCGCGCTGAAGAGTGGCACGATTCATTTCGATCCGCAAACGGGCCGGGCAGGTGGCGAAATTATCGTCTACGCACCGAGCGGCGAGAGTGGGAACAACTCGCGCGATAAGCGGATGCACAAAGAAATCCTGGAGACGGCGAAGTATCCCGACGTCGTTTTCCGGCCGACGCGAGTCGACGGAACGGTGGGACGGTACGGGACGTCCGACGTAAAGTTGATTGGCGTCTTTTCGATTCACGGTGCGGACCACGATTTGACGGCTGAAGTGCATGCCAATCTCACAGGCGATCGTCTTACAGGAGATCATCCTACGGTCGATCATTGGACGGGGACGGCGAAATTTGC
>Ga0302320_10001554_pt1 | contig 54972 bp, 58 predicted proteins | sample Bog_T0_3_FD_202130 | JGI IMG/M metagenome (GOLD analysis project Ga0302320, IMG submission 202130) | Peat permafrost microbial communities from Stordalen Mire near Abisko, Sweden - Bog_T0_3 | ecosystem: Environmental > Terrestrial > Soil > Wetlands > Peat | place: Sweden: Abisko, Stordalen Mire...
CCTTCAATCGTGCGGCGTTGTAGACCATCAGCTTGGCGGCTTCAATCTCTGTCGCCATCTCAGCCAGCGTGAACTGCACCGCCTGAAAATCGGCGATCGGCTTTCCAAATTGCCGCCGCTCCTTGGCATAACGGACGGCGTGTCCCCACGCGCCCTCGGCCAGGCCCAGCATCTGCGCGCCAATGCCGATGCGGCCTTCATTGAGCGTTTCAATGGCGATCTTGTAGCCTTTGCCGGGCTCGCCCAGCAGATTCTCCTCGCCCACCTCGCAGCCATCGAAGATCAGCTCGCAGGTGCTGCTGGCGCAGATGCCCAGCTTGTCTTCCTTGCGGCCGACGGTGAAGCCGGGCGTCCCACTTTCCACGAGAAAGGCAGTGATGCCGCGATAGCCCGCTCCCGGATCGACGGTGGCAAACACAATGAACAAGCCCGCCTCGCGAGCGTTTGAGATCCACAGCTTGCGTCCATCGAGGCGGAAGCCTCCGGCAACTTGCGCAGCGCGGGTTTGCAGGCCGAAGGCGTCGGACCCGGAGCCGGCCTCGCTGAGCGCATAGGCGCCCACGGTATCGGAAGCGAGCCGCGGCAGCCACTGCTGCTGTTGTGCCGGGGTTGCCCAGCGGCGCAGGGCGTTCACGACCAGCGTGTTATGCACGTCCACCAGCACGGCCACGGCGGGGTCCACGGTGGAGATAGCCTCAATGGCCAGCACGGCATCGAAGAAGCTGCCCCCTGCTCCGCCCAGGGCCTCGGGAATCTCAATGCCCATCAGCCCCAGGTCGAACAACTGCGTCACCAGGCCGGCGGCGAACTGCTGTTCGCTGTCCATCGATTGAACCTTGGGCGCGATGGTCTCCTCGGCGAACTTGCGCACGGTTGCGAAGAACAAGCTCTCCTCTTCGCAGAACTGGGTGAGGGGAGAGCGGTTGGTGTGGGTCAAGCGGGAAGGCCTCCGGCATCGGAGTGTATCAAACGTGGCTGCAGGCGCGCCGGGAGATCGGCCCAAATGAGAAATGGCGCCCAGGGGCGCCATTTCTCATCCGATTGTTTTGAGATTTCTAGCGCCTGCGACCACCGCCGCCTCCACGGTATCCGGGCAGCGCGTGCTCGCCACCGGCATCGTGGTTAGCGTGGCCAACGTTGCCGCGGCCGTCGCGCGCCTCATTACCCTGGAAGTGGTTAAAGCGCTGCGCGCCCCGTTCCGGCAGCGGGCCATGGTAGCCCTGGCGTGGATCGTAGCGATTGTCAACGTGGCCGTAAAATCCGTGCGGGCCGTGGAACCACGGACCGGCTCCAAAAAACACCCCGCCGACAAACCAGTCGGGCCCATAGTAGCCGTACGGCGCACAGTCATATGGCGCGTAGTCGAAGTAACCGTAGGGGCACACCGGCTCCACTCCGATGCCGACGGAAACCTGGGCCGGCCCCAGGGTCGCACAACTGAGCAGCGCAATGGCGAGAACTGAAAATGCAAGCACTTTACCGTGGGACATAATCTCTCCTTGATTCGTTTAGAACCGCCGCGCGAGCGGTGAGTTGTCTGTTTGGATGACTTTTTTACGGAACGAGCGTCGGCCTGTGCAGCGGGGTATTCGATTCCTGGAGCTACTCTGCCGATTGAATTCGGCGCCCGATCAATTCCAGCGCCGCCCTGCCCTGTAAGGGCGGAATGTATCCAGTCGCTCGCCTGGCGATGGAGAGATTCTCGTGGCTCAGCAGCTTGCGAATTTGGCCCCGGGCGTGTTCGGCCCAGGGTCCGCAATTGTCCAGCTTGATATATGCCTGCCAATGGCGCAGGGCCTGTCTGCGCTCCCCTTTGCGCTCGTAGGCGAGCGCCAGGTTGTAGTGGGCATCGGCGTAACGAGGCGAGAGCACGACGGCCTGCCGGTACGCGGCGATGGATTCATCGGGGCGCTGCAACTCATCCAGCACGTTTCCCAGATCGAAGAAAGCCAGCACGTAAGCGGGATCGACCTCGGTGGCGCGGCGGTAGAGTTCCTCGGCGCGGCCATACTGGTGCAGGTGGAAGTTGATGGTCCCCAGGTTGATATACGCAGCGGCATACAGAGGATCGATCTTCAGAATCTCTTCGTAGAGGCCAATGGCGCGGTGCTTTTCTCCTGCTTCCTCGGCCTGTACCGCGGCCAGAAAGCGGTCCTGCACGCCGCGCGGATTGATGGCGCCTTGGCGCCGCAGCGGTGAAGGCTCAGAGACGGCTGACGGACCGCCCAGGGTGCCGGTTCGGTCCATGCGATCCATTCTGTCCAGGCGCTCGAAGTCAAACAGAAACTGGCGGCGAATCGGGTCGACGACGGTTCCGCAGTGGCGGAAGGCGAGGCGGGTGCCGGTGCGGACGAGACACGCCTCCAGCAGCGGGTTGGCCATGCCGGAAACGGCCTTCATGGCCACAATCGTGTGCCGGATGGAAGAGGCGGGCACATCGTCTTCGCGCAAAACACGCAATGTCCGCAACTGGCCAAGATCCTGAAAGGTGTAGATCTGCTGCTGAGGAATCAGGCCGGCTCGCTCCCACCCATGCAACTGGCGGCAACTGATCTGCAAGATGCGCAACACGTCCTGACGGCTATAGCTGGTCACTCTTGAGTGCTCCCACCCCTGCTACGGTCTGGCCTGGAACAGTTAACCGAGGAACCGCTCTTGCTTGGATTATGCCAAGAGTACGCGTGGATAATGCGGCAGGAACTGCCGTTGCAGCAAAAAAATACGTGGATAACGGGTGTCACACTTGGTTCACCCGGCACTCGTCAAGGTCATTTAGGCCGGCCTGATCAACAAGCTTCGCTGACTCGCTCTCCCCGCGCAGCCGGAGCTGACTTGCTGAATTCACCGCCAAAACGGTCGCTGCCATTCAAGACCAGTTGCTCGAATTCCAGCCCAGGTTTTCCAGCCCGGGGTTTGCGCCGTCCCTAGTTCCGCTTCTGCAATTTGGTCAGCAGCCGCAGGATTTCGATGTACAGCCACACCAGCGTCACCATAATGCCGAATGCGCCGTACCACTCCATGTACTTGGGAGCGCCCAGCTGCACGCCTTGCTCGATCATGTCAAAATCCAGCACCAGGTTGAGTGCCGCGACAGCCACCACGATCAGGCTGAATCCGATGCCGATGATGCCCGACCCATTGATGGCGGCGAACCGGATGCCGAGGAAACCCAGCAGCATCTGCGCCAGGTAGAAGAAGAAAATCCCTCCTGTGGCCGCGACCACGCCGAGCCGAAACTTCTGCGTCACACGGATCAGGCCGGAGCGATATGCCACCAGAAGCACAAAGAGTGTGCCGAAGGTCAGGCTGACCGCCTCGATCCCGATGCCGGGATAGCGCAGGTCAAGAAACGCCGACAGACCGCCCAGCATCAGGCCTTCCAACAGCGCGTAGATGGGCGCGGTGACCGGCGCCCACTCCTTCTTGAAGCTGGTCACCAGGGCGAAGATCAAACCGCCGAACATGCCCACCAGCATGAGCGGAGCAATTTCCCCCATGTCACGCGACTTCATGAACAGGCTCCACGTCCACGACGCCGTGGCCAGCGCGCAGATCAGAAGCAGGCCGGTCTTGTTCACCGTCCCGTTCAGCGTCATGCGGTTGGCGGCGTCAACCAGGCCGCCGTAACCGCTGCCTTGCATTCCGCGGAAGGTGTTTTCGCCCAAGGCTGGGTTCGATGTCCTCATCAATGCCATGGTGTTTCTCTCCTGGATGCGGCTTTGCCCGAACGGGTCGTGGATTGCGTCCCAGCCCTTGCGGCGCTTCGCGCGTCTCTTGTATAAGTTTAGACCCAGGATGGGAGAAAAGGATTCGCCGGCGCGAAGGCGAGGAATTCCATTGCTCCACACCGCGGGCGCGCAATTCGCCGCCGTCGTCGGCTCATGCGCGCAGATGATTTTCCCATGAGCTTTCAGGATCGCAGTGCAGGCTGGAGCGATGGAGCCGACGGTCAGACTTGAACTGACGACCTGCTGATTACGAATCAGCTGCTCTACCAACTGAGCTACGTCGGCCTGCTGCTGCTCCGATTGTATCGTTGCACTGGCCGCAGGTAAAGCGGCTGGCGCATGGTTGGGTTGTTAGTGCGAGGTTCCATGGACGCCGGGCCTGAAGGCCTTTCTTGAAGAGCCGCTCTCTTTAGAGGCATGAATGCCTCTGCTCCCTCCGGAAGAACTCAAACCGCACGGACTGCCAAAAGGAAAGCGGCTATACTGCTGCACATGGAAATCAACCCAGCCGAGGATTGGCATAGTCTCACGGAAAACTACCGCACGATGCTCGACGGAGAGATCGAGGAACTCGCGGACAGTATCGACGATCTCACCCCGACCGCGCAGCAGGTTCTGCGGAATGAGATGAGGAACCGCGGACTGGGCGAACCCGGCGCAAAACCACTGAGCAAGGGCTCGAAGGCTCCGGCCGGGGCGCCGTGGGCCAGCTCCGTCGATGCGGATGCGGGCGATAGTCAGTTAAACGAATCCGAACAAGACGACGACTCCGCGCCACACGATTACACATGGAAGACGCCTCTCTGCGGCTGCGAGCATCAGGAACAGGCCTGGCAGATCTTCGAGGTATTGAGGCGGGCAGGCATTGAGAGTTGGATCGAACGGCCGGGAGCAAAGGCCACTGTCGCCTGGGATGAGCGAATGGTCGGAAATCTTCAGGTCCTGGTTGCTGCCGATCAACTCGACGATGCACGTGAGATCGCTGCCAGGCCCATCCCGCAGGATGTCGTCGATGAATCGCGGCAGGAAGTCCCGGAGTATATCCCGCCGAAGTGCCCCAAGTGCGGTGCGGAAGACTCGGTGCTGGAAAGCGCGGAGCCGACCAATTCGTGGCTCTGCGAAGCCTGCGGCAAGCAGTGGACCGAACCGGCAATGGACACGGACGGGGAGCCTTCGAAGACCGGCCGATAAGCTCCAATTAAAACGGAAAGAGCCGCCCGGCAACAGGGCAGCTCTTTCCTCAGGGAGAATAGTTCCAACGGAGGCAAAACCATCAGAACTTTCTGGCTGCATACTAGGTTCGGGGAAAGGGAGTGTCAAGGATAATTCGAGGCTGAAATAAAGCGTTTATATTCAATGGTGTACAGACCATTTATGGAAGGAGCCGCACGACCGGTCTTCTCCTTCTCTTTGCCTCCAAGTCTCCGTGTATTGCAGGTATTTCGTTGGTTTTCTTGGGGTTTGTGGCTATTTTTCCACAGGTTTAGGGCCCGAATTAACCTTTCGGATGCGGGCTGTCAATTGCCGGGACCGGTTCCACCCAATCTTCGCGCAGATCGAGATGGATGAATTCTTCGTCGTAGACCGAGGAGACCGGCCTGCCACGGGCCACGCGATAGAGCGCGCGGCCGCCGCCGAGGAAGAAACCGAGCAGGATGGCTGCACTGGCGCCAATGATGACCAGTGCAACAATGCCCACCAGTAGCTTGGCCGTCTTGGCCACGTCGGAATCACCGGGAGGCGCGGGGATGGTGGTCAGGTCGGCGTCATAGTGAACCATGGCCAGCAGCTTGTGGCTCTCGTCGGGAACCGCGTCGCCACTCGCCAGCGCCACCAGTGGCCCGCTGCGGCGCACTTCAAGAGCTGCCTGGTCGGAATCCCTGAGCGGCTTGGGCCATGGCGGCTGGGCCTGATTGCCCGCCCTGATGTACGCGCGAATCTTGCTTTCCTGGGCGGCGGCCATCTGCGGAGTGGGGTAGTTGATGACGGTGAGCGTGGCCGTGTTGGAACGCAGCGCGTAGTTGGCCGTCACCACTTCCGCGCCGCGATCGAAACCGACCAGGTCCGGCGGCAACACTCCGCCGGCTCCTGCATAGCCTGCCGGGCCGAGAGCATAGTGCGTAGTTTGGCCGTCAAGCGAATCCTTGGGCAGATCGCTCAGAATCGGAGGCGCGATGGACCGGTTTCCGCCGGGCACGGGCAAATGGCTGGCCAGCTCGCGCAATTCCGAGCCGGACATGGGACCGATGTGGGAGAAGTTTGCGTCCACCATCGTGTTGCCCAGCCAGAACAGCACGCGGTTGTGGTTGGAGGTCGCGCCGGAGCCGATTTCTTCCTTGGGCCAGCCGTTCTGGCGGAAGAATGAATACGCCCCGTAGGCGCCGCTTGCGTCATGGAAGCGAAGAGCGCGCAGACTGAGCGTCTCCCCGCTGCGCTTGTAGCTGGCCAGTGCGCCGTCAGTGAAGTCGTATTCCTTCAGTGCCTCCGTGTTCGCCGGATCAGCCTGCGTAGGGTCGGCGAGTGCTTTGAGCGGCTCGGTTGCCACCCATCCTGCAAAGGAATCAGGAAGCAGCGCGGCGGGAGCTGCCGGGGGAGAGACACTCGTTGCGGCTTTGGCCGGTTCCGGCGGCCTTGCCGGTGCGGCTTGCGCCTGCCCGGAAACGGGGGCCCCAAGCATGGCCATGGAACAGGTCAGGGAATAGGCCAGTATGAACATCCAACGCATCGATTGACTCCGGTCTTCAGGGTACACGGAATGCCTGTGGCCATCGAGGGAATGCCGCAAGCCGCGTACCCACCTTCCCTTTGACACTGAGCAGGCCGGAAAGGTTCCTTGGCTGTGTCAAACCCCCTCAGATCTTCGAACCGCCCTAAAGATCCGCCTCTTGTTGTTTCGGCAGCAGCAGCCAAGTAGCAATGCCGGCCACAGAAACCAGCGCCAGTGCAAGCAGATCGCCGTGCAGGCCAAAAACCCCCACGGCAATGGCGGTTGCGACAATGAAGCATCCGCCCCACAGGCAAAAGCAGGCCAGGCCGCGGACGATTGGTTCCAGCGTGCGAAGGTCCACCACGTTCCGGGCCGTTTTGCGGAAGTAGCCGGTGGGGTCTGCATAGAACTTGCGTGCCATGTAAATGACATAGCCGCCCAGCGCTACTCGCAGAACCAAAGCCGCAACGGGATTGGAAAGCAGTTGTGCCTGGTCAACCATGCCGTCCCTACCTTCTATTGGACACATCATCCCACTGAATTGTTCCCGGGTATTTGCGGGACAGCGGACAATCCGGGTGGCCGGCGGAGAGAAGCTCAACGGAAAATGTCCACCCGGCTGCGACGACTTGGGTCATGGTCGCAAATTCGGCATTTCGGATTCGTCTTTCGCTGACGCTGGAGCCGGAGGCTCAAGAAGATTCCCGAGCGCATGATAGTGGGCGCCATAAAAGAACAAAGCGTAGCTGCGCATGAAGACTCCCAGCGGGCCGCCAAAGCTGACCGCGATCAGGATGCCGGCGCACAGCCCAAGCAGCAGGAAGATGGAGTCGGCGACCATCAGCGCATAGGCCCGTGCGTCGTTTGCTCCGCCCAGCATTGCAGTGAATCCAGCCGCGGAGATGCCCAGAATGCCAAAGACGATCAGCCCAGCCAACCACGCTGCGAATCCCAGAACAATTCCGGCAATGGCGGGTATGCCCAGTCTCAGAATGAAGAACGAAACAAACGTCTCCTTGTCCGCAGCGATGCGTACGCGGGCAGCCTCCCATGCCTTGCGGAACGATGCGCCTTCAATGGCCATGTGGGGCAGCACGAAGTCGTTGAGAACTACCTGCGAAACACATGCGGCGAGAATAAGGGAAAGCGCAACGGCGAAGCCGGGAAGGAAGAGAAAAAAGAAAGGTCCGGGGTCGAACTTTCCCTCCGGCGTCGGCGTCGCGGTCACGCCATAGGCAACAACTACGAAGAGCAGAAATGCCAGTATGCCCACAACCAGGAAGGCCAGCCAGACCAGCATGCTGGCTGTGAAAAAGTGGTCTGCCTCAATGAAATAGAGCCTCGCCGACGATCGAATCTGCCCAGTCTGGTGAACGAGTGAATGAAAAAAAGCGAATCGCAGGCGGGTAATGAGGTAGAAGCAATAGACGCCGGCGAGGAAAATCGCAATGGTGGCAAGAGTTGTGACCGGCAGAAATGTGGGCGCCAGAAGGAAGGACTTCCATGCGCGCGTGTACAGATCGACTGGGAACAAGTTCGGCACCAGGAATCTGAAGCTGACGATGAATCCTTCGCAGAGCGTTGCCATTGCGGTCAATTTCAGAAATGTCTCGAGCTTGAAATCGCGAAAGAGATAGTCGTAGGTCCGCGCCAGAGCGGGCCAGATCGCTTCCGACGCCGAATAGGCTTTCATTGCGCTCGCTCCGGGCCTGCTCAGCGTGGCACAGGTGCTCGCACGCAATAAGGCATGGGCAAGTCTAAATCCTGAAAGCCGGCGAACGCCTCGCTGCATTCTCCGCGAGATATTCGCAGCGCCGTTTCCTCATGCGGGGCGCACAACCGGTGGGTAAAGTGCGTCACCCAGCGCCTGGTAGCGGCCACCGTAAAACACCAGCGCATACTCGCGAATGCCGGTGCTCAATGGCCCGCCCAGGCAGATGCTGCCAAGCACCGTGAAGCCGAATGCAAGCACGGCGAAGAAGACCTCGAGAAGCTTGCCCACCAGCGCGGAAGCACCCGCTGCATCTGCGAAGGCTGAGTGAAGGCCGAATTCAACGGCGGCTAGCGAACCAGCCAGGGCGAGTCCGGGAAGGAGCAGCACCATGAACAAGACGACCATCGCTATCACCGGCAGCACCAAACGCAGCAGCGCGTACACAAAGAACTGCCGCTTCTCCGCCGCAATGCGAGCCCGCACCTGGAACCATGCTTCGCCGGCCGTCGCGTTCTCCAGCGCGTAATGCGGCAACATCCAATCGCGCAAAATCACGTCGAGCGCAATGCCCGCCAGCACCAGCAGGAAAATAATGGGAATCAACGGCAATACGAGAGAGAGCATCAACCCTATGTCGAAATGCCCGCCCTGCTGGCTCTCATGAAACAGGCGCACAAAGCCGGACACAAACGGGAGCGAGATCAATACCACACCCAGCAGATAGCAGAATCCCACTACAACATTCATCCAGAAAAACCGCGTCGCCTGCTCCCGATAGAACCCCCACCCGGGGCGAATCTCCTTCACGTTGTGCACCAGGCAATGAAAGAAAGCAAAGCGCAGCCGCGTGATCAGATAGAACACCGCCAATAGAATCACGGCGACCAGCGCCAGCGCGAAGGCTGCTGCGATCGCCACCGGTACAAGATTGGATGGAGAGGTGAAGATCGGCCCGTGTCCGCCGGATTGACCATTGTGCGATGAGGAATTGAGGTTGCCTCCCAACCCCTCTGTGATGATCGCCACCAGGCCGAGCTTTAGATAGGTTCCCCAACTGAATGGCCGGAAGAGGAAATCCCGGGTGCGTTGAATGGCGAACGAAACGGAATCGGGGGCAGAGATGGCGCGCATGACAAGACCTTTCCGGGAAACGCAAAGCGTCCCTGAGAGTTACGCAAGATTCAAGAATGAAGTTCCGCGGCCGAAAATGGTATCGAGCGCAGTCGGGCCTTGCCGGCGGCAAGCAGGCTTCCGGTTGCGGTCCTAAGCAATCGCATCTGGGCCAAACAGGGAACGCTGCATGAGAGAGCGCGAGTCAATCCGAATCCATTTCAGCAAGCCTGGGCCAAACCAAATGAGCGGCGATGGTCGTCGCCAGGGTCATCAGAACGCTGGCTATTTGAGGATGAGCGGGCCATAGCAATCGGCCGAAGCCGGAAAGCCAAGTCCCCAGCCCGACCGCAATTCCAATCAAAGTCGCCATCAAGGAAACTCTCCAGGATTTCATGGCACGTCCTCGCTTGCTGAATGCGGCGACAATCCCAGTTTCGATCCGCCCGGGCTCGGCAATTCTTCCGAAACGGATGGCCTCGTTGGGATTGTTATGGGCCGCGATTGTAGTCCCTTCAGTCGAATAGAGAATGAATGACCTGATTAGTAATTTACAGGGCCGATGCGACGGCTGCCAGTCGCATTGCCGCCCACCAGGCGTCAAATGCAGCCAGCGACCGCTCGCACACGATGCGATGCCTCTCCTTCTTGTCGCGGACCTTCTTACGCAACTCCTCTTCCAGCGGCTCGAGCAGGTCGAAGGTGATGTTGGCCGGCTGAAAATCTTTTGGGTCCGCATGGGTGATGTAGTGCACCAGCGAACCCAGGGCGCTGGCGCGCGGAACAGGCGTCGGCTCTTCACCGCGCGCCAGGGCAGCCGCGTAGAGGCCGGCAAGCAGGCCGGTAGCGATGGATTCTGTATAGCCCTCGACGCCGGAAAGCTGCCCGGCAAACATCAGCCACGGAGCCATTTTCAGCCGCAGTGTTTCGTCCAGCAGAAGCGGTGCCTGAATGTAGGTGTTGCGATGAATCTGGCCGTAGCGCAGGAAGCTTGCGTTTTCGAGGCCGGGAATGAGGCGCAGGACGCGGGCCTGCTCTCCAAACTTGAGGTGGTTCTGAAAGCCGACGAGATTATAGCTGTCGGCGCGCAGGTTCTCCTTGCGTAACTGCACCACGGCCCAGGGCGTGCGGCCGGTGCGCGGGTCGCGCAGGCCCACCGGCTTCATGGGGCCGAACCGCAGTGTTTCGCGGCCGCGGCGGGCCAGGATCTCAAGCGGCAAACAGCCTTCAAAATAATCCAGCTTCTCCCACTCCTTTGCCTCGGAAGCCTCGGCTGCCAGCAGCGCATCCAGAAAGCGCTCGTACTCGCCGCGATCCATGGGGCAGTTGATGTAGTCGGCAGTGCCCTTGTCCCAGCGCGCGGCAAAGTAAACGCGCTCCATGTCGATGGTCTCGGCATCGACGATGGGGGAGATGGAATCGTAAAAGGCCAGGTGGCCGGAGCCGGTGATGCGCTCGATTTCGCGGCTCAGCGCGTCGGAGGTGAGCGGCCCGGTCGCCAGGATCGTGACTACTGCGGAATCTGCACCCGGTTCGTCGAGTGTCGTCACCTCTTCGCGAATCACGCGAATCAGCGGCTCGGCGGCAATGGCTTCGCCGATGCGCCGCGAGAACTCGACTCGGTCGACAGCCAGCGCGTGGCCTGCCGGCACGGCCGATTCATCTGCAAAACGCAAAAGAGCGGAAGATCCGCGCCGCATCTCCTGCTTCAGCAGCCAGGGCGCGGTATTGGGCGACTCGCTCTTGAGCGAGTTGGAGCACACCAGCTCGCCAAATTCGGTGGTGTGGTGTGCCGGAGTCAGGCGCGGCTTGCCATCCACCATGGCCCGCATCTCGTAGAGCTCGACTTCACAGCCCAGACGCGCGGCGGTCAAAGCGGCTTCCGGGCCAGCCAATCCGCCGCCAATGACGCGTATCCTCACTGTGCGTCCTCCTCATCTGCGACGGTGGGTTGAGATTGGCGGTTTCCCGCCCTTGCGCCGGAAAAAAGGCGCAAGGATGGGGCTCCAGGTCCATTGGAATGATTCATTGTTGCGCTGCCTCTGCGCCGGCCAAGCGCATGAGCGCCTCCCCGCTTACGCGCACATTGCGCCATTCATCCATGAATTCCGCCCCCATGGCGCGATAAAAATCGATCGCCGGCGTGTTCCAGTCCAGAACCGCCCACTGCAGGCGCTTGCAGCCTTTTTCAATGGCGATGGCCGCCACGTGCCGCAACAGCGCTTTGCCAATCCCCAGGCCGCGGAACTCCGGGTGAACGAAGAGGTCCTCCAGGTAGATTCCGGGCCGCCCCACCCATGTGGAGTAGTTGAAGAAGTAGAAGGCAAAGCCGGAAGGTTGGCCGTTTTGCTCGGCTATCAGGCAGAAATAGAACGGATTGGGGCCGAACCCGTCGCGCAGCAGATCGGCCTCGGTGGCAATAACGGCGTCCGGCTCGCGCTCGTAGGTGGCCAGTGCGCGGACAAATGCGAGTATCTCGGGAATATCCGCCGGCGTCGCGTCGCGAATCGTGGTTGCCATCATTTCATTCTAGAGTGTGATCCGCGCCACACACAGGCGCGTTCGCTGGCAATACCATGGAGAGGGTTGCAAAGCGGCCGTGCGCCAACTTGCGTCCGGCTTCAGCGCTTCAATCAGACGGTCGCAAATGCATTGCAGGAAACCTTGGCCGCCCTTGTGTAGACTGGTGAATTGGATTTACTTTTGGTCCTGCTGACGAGCAACCGTCCGCGCACCGGCTCTCGAACGGATGCGGCCTGGCCGGAATGCAAGGCCGGGGATGCAAGATCCGGAATGCAACCTGCTGCAGGGGCTTTACGTCTTCTTGCAGTGGGAGCGGGACAAGTAGGATTCGGCTGAAGGGACCACGCAGAGGAAAAACGCAAAAGCGCCTCCGCCGCGGGGTCGCCAGGTATTGACTTTTTTGAGCTCGCCGGACCTTGTTCCCCCGAGCTCCCAAGGAGACGAACATGAAACGCAAACTCTCACTTCTGCCGGGTCTGCTGGCATTGGCATTTTTGCCTGCACTTGCGCAAGCGCCCAACACGGCTAAGATCCACGGCCACGTCACCAACCCGACTGGGACGTCGCAGAGCAGCGGATCGGTGAGCCTTTCCACCGATGGCGGGCACTCGTCGAAATACACCTTCCCGGTCAGCCCTGACGGCGACTACACCGGCCAGGCTGCTCCCGGTACCTACACGGTGGTCTTCCGCCAGGTTGACACGGCGCCCGATAAGATGGTCGATTCCTTCGAAGACGTCAAGTTGGTTGCCGGCCAGGACGTCCTCCAGGACATCGATATGTCCCGCAAGGCGTTCATCGACAAGATGCCGCCGGACGAGCAAAAGAAACTCGCCGATCTCAGAAAGCGCAACGCCGATGCCTTGAAATCCAATGAAGTGATCAAGGGCATCAACGCCGATCTCAAGACGGTGGTGCAGGACATCAAAGACGCAGAGGCCGCGCACGCCGCGGCGGTGCAGACTTTGGGCGCGGCAGCAGCCAAGGACGCCATCGTTGCCAAGGAACAGGAGATCAAGAAGGACAAGTACACCGATGTTGAAACCCTGATGACCAAGGATGCCGCAGCCAAGCCGGATGCTTCTATCCTCTGGGCGCAGCTCGGCCAGGGAGAGGCTGGCCTGAAGAAATACGACGAGGCGACGACCGCCTTCAAGAAGGCCATCGAACTGGACGCAGCTACCGCCAAGCCGAACCCTGACATTCAGGGGATGGCGCAGAGCGGACTGGGCGAGATTTATGCACGTACCGGCAAGATTCAGGATGCCAGCGATGCCTATGACGCGGCCGCCAAAATCAACCCCACAAGAGCCGGTTTCTACTACAAGAACGAGTCGGTCATCTTCTTCCAGATGAACCAGGCGGATGCCCAGGTGGCTGCGGCGGACAAGGCCATCGCGGTCGATCCGACCGCGCCGGTGCTCTATTACCTGAAGGGCAATGGCCTGGTGCAGAAGACCACCATGGACCCCAAGACCAACAAGCTGGTGGCGCCGCCGGGATGCCTGGAGGCCTACCAGAAGTACCTGGAGCTGGCCCCGGACGGCGCTTACGCTGCTGAAGTCAAAGGCATCCTTGCCGGATTCACCACAACGATTGACACAACCTACAAGGCCTCCAAGAAGAAATAAGCCAGGTTTGGGTTCTACATGAGGGGCGTTCGCCACGGCGAACGCCCCTCCGCTTTGCGGATGTCGAGAGCAATGCGGCCCGGCCTTCGCTGAACCCTCTACAATCCATTCCATGAGCACTCGATCGCCAGGCGCTCCGCTTCCAAGCTACAACCAGGCTGCCGCGCTGGTTGCCGCGCACGCCGCGGAACTGGTGGAGAGGCGGCCTTCGGCGCAGCGCGTCGAGCTTGGCGCGTCGGCGGGGCGAGTGCTTGCCCAGCCGGTCCGCGCCGATCAGGATCAGCCGCCGTTTGCCCGCTCCACCCGCGATGGATTTGCGGTACGCGCCGCGGAGGCTTCCACCCATCGGGTCTTGCGCATCGCGGGCTCCACGCGCGCTGGAGAGGCCCTAGCCGGACCCCTGCCGAAAGACTCTGCGTGGGAGATCATGACCGGTGCGCCCGTTCCCTCGGGAGCCGATGCCGTTGCAATGATCGAACATGTTGAGGCGGCCGACGGCCACGTCCGTTTGCTTCCCGATCGCAAGCTGAAACCGGGCGAGAACATTGTTGCCCAGGGCGCGCAGGCGCGAAAGGACGACGAACTTCTCCCCGCAGGCGCAGCAATCACCTTCGCGCAGATTGCACTGGCAGCCACATGCGGGTGCGCGCTGCTCGACGTGTTTGTTTGGCCGCGCGTGGCCATTCTCACCACCGGCGATGAGCTGGTCCCCGTCGAGTCCTCGCCCGCCGCCGGGCAGATCCGCAACTCGAACGCGTCCATGCTTGCAGCCATGGTTGCAGCCGCTGGAGGCGAACCCTGGGTACTGCCCACCGCTGCCGACACCGCCGAATCCCTTGACGGCGCCCTGGCCCAGGCCGCACAGGCGGACATGCTGCTCATCTCCGGCGGCGTCTCCGCGGGAAAATTCGACCTGGTGGAACCGGCATTGGCTCGCAGGGGCGCGCGTTTCCACTTCACCGGCGTGCGCATTCAGCCGGGCAAGCCGTTGGTCTTCGGGGAAATGCCGGGCTCCGGAAGTGGTTCGGTGCCATTCTTTGGGCTTCCAGGGAATCCGGTTTCATCTGCCGTGACATTTCAGCTCTTTGCTGCTCCGGTGCTGGGTGCGCTTGCAGGCAGCCGCGAACTTGGGCCCCGCTTTGCGCTGGCCCGGCTAGCTACGGAGACCGATCGCCGCGCCAAGCCCGGACTGACGCGATTTCTGCCCGCGCGGTGCAAGTTCAATCCGCCCGCCGGGCAGCTTCCGGAAGTCGCGATTGTCCCCTGGCAGGGATCTGGCGATTTGCCAGCGCTGGCTCGCTCCAACTGTTTTCTGGTCATTGCGGAGGAACAATCGAGCCTTCCGGCGGGTGAAATCGTGCGCATTCTGCTTTTCTGAGGTGTTTTCCATGTCCGAACTCTCGCATTTCGACGCCACGGGCAGCGCTTCCATGGTGGACGTCAGCGCCAAGCCGGCCACTCGCCGCACTGCCTCCGCCTCCGCATTCGTCGAGCTTTCCGCCGCCGTGCTTGCCGCGTTGCCCGCCAACCCCAAAGGCAATCCGCTGGAGGTAGCGCGTTTCGCCGGTATCCAGGCGGCCAAGCGCACCGCCGACCTGATCCCCATGTGCCATCCGCTTCCGCTTACCCACGTGGACGTGCGGGCTGAGGTTGCCGACGGCGGAGTGCGTATCACAGCCTCAGCCGCAACCACCGGCCCAACCGGAGTGGAGATGGAGGCGCTCACCGCCGCCGCCGTTGCGGCGCTCACCGTCTACGACATGACAAAGGCGCTCGACAAATCCATCGTCATCCACAGCATTCAGCTCGAAACCAAGTCCGGCGGCAAGAGCGGAGACTACAAACGCGGCAACCGCTGAGCAGCTTGCGGAGAAAACTTCGGGTCGCGCCTTGACACTTCTCGACTTTGAGATGGGTTTTCCGCATCTCATTAAACATGGCGGTATTGGGCACGCAGAGCCGCTCTGCGGAGAAAAACTGCGCAACTTGCTAAACCCGGTTGGTGTTCACACCGATATGAGCAGTACATGGGTGGCATATGAAAAACTTCCCCAATCCCGAGTTTCCCGTCAGCAGCGCCGATTGCGCTGAGATCGAGTCGATTTTCATTGAACTGATGCGCGAGCTGAAAGCCGCCACAGAGGCCGGCGCGGTCAATTCGACACTTCCGTTCAATGAGCCCCCTGCCAGCGCGCAGGACCATCGGTCCATGTAGGGAGCTGCGCGGGAGCAGGGGGCCTCAGTTCGCGGCCTCCGGCAGTAGCTCCTGCCTTTCAAACCTCGCCCACTCGCATGCTTTTCGCGCCCCGCGCCAATGAACTACGATTCTCCTTCCGATTGAAGGAGTCTTCATGCTGCGTTGTCTTCCCGCTTTGCTCTTCCTTCTCGCTCTGAACGGAGCCGCCGCCCAATCCGTTTCTGTCTACCAAACCACTCCGGACCTGCTGGAAGCGCTCTCCGAGCGCGCTACGCTGAACTTCTGGGGAATGACCGCAAAGGATGCAGCGGCCCCGATCATCACCGTGGACGATGCCCAGCGCTTTCAGGAGATCGACGGCTTTGGCGCCTCGCTCACCGACTCGGCCGCGTGGCTTTTCACCAGCAAACTCACGCCCACCCAGACCGCAGCCGCCTTCAAAATGCTCTTCAGCCGCAAAGACGGCATCGCCCTCAGCTTTCTACGCCAGCCCATCGGCTCGTCTGACCTGGCGGTGACCTTCTACTCCTTCGACGACCTGTGCCGGCAGACCGCCAAGGCCTGCATCACCCCGCCCGGCGTATCCGATCCCGGCCTGGAGCACTTTTCAATCGCGCACGACCAGGAGTACATCCTGCCGTTGCTCAAAAAGGCGCTCGAAATCAACCCCGCAATCCACGTGATGCTGTCGCCGTGGAGCCCGCCCGGCTGGATGAAGACGTCGGGATCGATGCTGGGCGTAATGCCCACCCCCGGCTCGGATGGCAAGCCCCTGCCGTCAAGCCTGCGCCCCGAGTTCTACCCAGCCTTCGCCGGCTACCTGGTCAAAACCATTCAGGCCTACCAGGCCGCCGGAGTGCCCGTGTGGGCGCTGAGCGTGCAGAATGAGCCCCTGGCCGCGCAAACCGATTACAGCGCCATGCAGATGCTCGCCAATGAGCAGGCAACCTTCCTCGGCGAAGCGCTGGGGCCGGCGCTGGCTGCGGCAGGGCTGAAGCCGAAGGTGTTGGCCTACGACCACAATTGGGACCGGCCCGATTATCCGGAAACGGTGCTCAAGGATCCCAAAGCCGGCGCGCTCGCCGCCGGAACTGCCTGGCACCACTATGCCGGCGATCCCTCCGTGATGAGCAAATTCCACGAGGAATTCCCGCAAAAGGACGAGTGGATTACCGAAGCAGCTGGCGGAACGTGGCAAAAGGGGATCGGACCGAAAGGGAACATTCTTGCCGAAGAGGCCGCCGAGCTCATCGCCGTCACCCGCAACTGGTCCAGAAGCTATGTGCTTTGGGCGCTCGCCACCGACCAGGACCACGGTCCATTCGTGGGCGGCTGCAAAACCTGCCGGGGACTGCTGACGATCGATCTCTCTGACCCGGAGAAACCGGTGGTGAAGCCGGAGCTCGATTACTACGTGCTGGGTCAGGCGAGTAAATTCTTGCTGCCGGGCGCGGTGCACATCGCTTCCGACGAGCCTCCGGGTACGTGGTTGAGGGATGTAGCTTTCCGCAACCCCAACGGGACGGTTGTGCTCTACACGCTCAACGCCGGCGCCACCAGCCAGCAGCTGCGCATCGGTTTCCGTGGAAAGACTGTGGCCACCACGCTGCCCGCGGGCACGGTGGCAACGTTTATCTGGAAGCCCTGAGCGGCCGAATCCTCGAACCAGCCTGCGTAGGCTGCTGCCTATACCGGCTGTTGATAGTTGTCTTCTTCCTCTTCAAGACCGTAGCGGCGAAGCAGGTTGGGCAGGCTCTGCGAAAAGGCAGAGCGCGGCATCACCGTGTCGCATCCCGCCTCGATGGCCTTCAATTTCAGATCGCCCTGCAGATGATTCAGGAACCCGATGATCGAAGTAGCCTTCTTCAGCTTCGTCTTGATCTTCGGAATCAGCGTGAGCGGCTTGGCGTTCAGGTTGTTCAGATCAAACACCACCAGAGCCGGCCGGTCAGCTTCGGCGACGTCTGTCAGTTTGGCCACCGATTCCTTGTCGTTCTTGACGAACTCCACCTTGACGCCCAGCTTCTTCGAGGTTTCGTTGATCTTCGCCTGGAAGAACAGATCGTCAATGAAGCAGAAGATGCGCGTGGGCGCGTCGTCCCGTACCGCGACCGCTGCCGCGGGCGGAGCATAGGCCTCCTGATAGTAGCCGCCGCCGTGGCCGTTGTTGCTGGTGATCTGGATGGTCGAAGGAGGGCCGTCGGCCACGTTGCCGTTCACAATCCGGTAGCTATGGTCCATTGGGCCCACAAACTCGCGCGGACCCTTCTGTTTGCCCCTGCGCTTGCCCTGCGAACCGGCCTGCGAGTTCCCCGGCGAATGGGAGGAGGCGTTGTTCCCCGGCTGTGCCGGGCCCCCGGAGCCCTTCGGGAAGAACTTCTTCTTCTTCCGTCCCTGGCCCTGCCCCTGATGCCCTTGGTGTCCCTGGCCCATCGGTTTTTGGGCAGGAGGAGCCACGGCCTGGGGTGCGGGTGGCGCCGGCGGCGCCGCCTGGGGCTGAATCTGCCCCTGGGGCGCCTGCTGTGCGTTCGGTTGGCTGCTCTTGTTCTTGCGGCGGCGCCTGCGGCGCCGATGCCCTTGCGACTGTCCCTGGCCATTGGCCGGGGCTGGCCCCAGTTCGGTCTGGGGCTGCGTCGATTCTGTCGTCATGCGTGTACTTCCTGGCAATGTGCTTTTTGGTGCATTGCGTTCTTTCGCTCAGCCGCCCTGGTCCGGTCCGGTTTCGCTGCTGAACTCCCTTCGCCGGCCGCCTATCCAAATTCGGACAGGAAACCTCTCGGCCTGCGATCTGATCACTTAAGGGCATCCGGCAATCTGCGCCGCAATTCTGCTGCAATGCAATCTGTCGCGATCCCCGGAAGAATGGCCCCTTTGCTGCCTTGCCGGCTCCCCACTCAGAAGTCCCGCAGGAGTTCCCTACGATTCCCTGATTCGATTCGTTGCGGCAGGTGCTTTCCTCTGGTAATGCCTTCCTATCGGAGTTTCCGCCACCATTGCTTAACTAAGGAATGAACGGTGCGGCGAACATCCTTGTTCAGCGGCGAGCGCGCTCTGCCCGGTTGGGGTGGCTCGCGTCAGCCGCTTGATAGGCAAATCTGATACTACAGACAAGCGCCTTTGCTGGCAAGTACAGTTTGCGGCTACCGGCCTTGCTCGGAGGCGCCATTTGTCCAAAATGCGCCAGATACAAGAAACGCCACTCTGATCAGAGTGGCGTTTCGCTGTCCTGCGCTGGTCACTGGCCTCCCAAGTCGGATGAGGACGGCGGTTATATCCGCCGCGCCTTCTGCAGGTTTTTCCGGCCGGTTTCCCCTTTTTGAGGGCCGCTTCGTTGGCGGTGGCTCTTGCCGGATCCTGCTGTGCTTTGGGCTGACCGGGATATTTTCCAGCAGCCGGTACATCACTGGCACCTTCCAAATAGCAATTCGGAGACCGTTCAGGCTAGTGTTTGTTTTGAACCACTTGCGCAGCCGGAAGGAATGCGATCGTCTGTATTCTGGAATTGAAAGCAGGTTGGAAATACAAAAAACAATAGAACGGCTTTCAACGCTGGCATTTCGGGCAGTAGTGCGTACCTCTTCCGGCGACCAAAATCCGCCGGATGGCCGTCCCGCAAACCCGGCAAGGCTCGCCCGTCCGCAGGTAAACGCAGTGCTCGAGCTGGAAGAACCCGCGCACACCGTCCGCGTCCACATAGTCGGACACCGACGACCCACCCAGCCGGATCGCGTGCGTCAGAACCTCAAGCAAAGCAAGCCGTAGCCGCTCCATTTCGGCCCTGGTCAGTCGGCCCGCACGGCGACGGGGCCTGATCCCCGCATGAAACAGGCTCTCGTCCGCATAAATGTTGCCCACCCCGGTGAGCAGCGACTGATTGAGCAGCGCCGCCTTGATGGCCAGCTTGCGCCCGCGAAATAACGCGGCAAACTCGTCCACGCCAATGGTCAGCGGCTCTTTTCCCGCACCCTCGAAGCCGCCTGTCCGGCCCAGTTCGCGAAGCTCCAAGCGGCCAAACCGGCGGGGGTCGACAAAGCGAATCTCCCGCCCGCTCTTGAGCAGGAGTCGCGCATGAGTGTGGTTGGCCACCGGGCCGTCGGGCGTTGTGACCAGCAGGCGGCCGGTCATGCCCAGGTGCACGATCCATTGCGCGTCGGGTTCGCCATTGCTCTCAACCGAAAAGCTGCCGTCTGCAAGACCGGTGCCCAATTCGCAGACGATGTGTTTTCCGGTGCGATGCACGCCGAGAATTACGCGGCCTTCAAGTCCACTGGCCTGTTGCGCCGGCGGCGTCTTGAAAGGCTCGCGATGGGTGCTGAACCAGGCTTCGACGATCCGGTCGCCGCGAACGCGCGCATCCACGCCGCGCGCAATCGTCTCCACCTCGGGCAGCTCGGGCATCGGTCCATTGTAGAAGAGTCGGCGGGCGGATAATCGTATCGGAACCGAAAAGGGAACCGACCATGCATTGGCCGGTCGAGGATGATTCAAACTGCAGCGGGCAATCAGTAGTTCTCGTTCAGCCGGTCTTCTTCCTCGGCGACGCGAGCCTGGCGAGCCCCCCACTTCTCCAGATAAACAAGTCCCATGCCGAGTCCAAGAACAAACACGCCCACCGAGGAGTACTCCATCAAGTCGAGCTTTCTGTCTTCTTCCGCGGTCTGGTAAACCACGATGCCGTGAATGCTGCGCGGCACAATGCGCAGTTCCTCCGGCGAGGGCCAGCGCGGCATGGTGTCAAGATAATGCACTGAGAACATGGCAGAGACGATCAGCCCCGCCAATCCCGGCAGCAGCAGGGCCAACGAGATCGTCTTCAGCGTCCTCAAGCGCACGGGTTTCATAGCGTCGACCACACCTCTGCGGGATTCTGCAATAGCCGTCGACGCCGACACAGGGATCGAGCCGGCATCCGAAACTGCATAGATTCTCATGGTTATCTCTAGCCTCGAAAGCTCCCCAGCCTCGGCCAGCCCAATGCTCCCCAGTGCTCAAACAAGGAAACCAAAAAATACCTTTACCCGGAGTGTATAGCAGAACGTGCTCAGCCAGACGTTTACAATCCACGCGGCCGCTCCCCCAAGTAACCGACTGATCCATCGAGAGTAATGTGAAGTTTTTAACCGCAGCCCGCGCTACTTGTGCTCGCTGTGCTCACCCGGTTCGCGAATCTTGCTGACCTCGAAGCTCACAATCTTCCACGCACCCTGCGCGTCTTTCACGTAAACGCGAGTGTAGCGATAGCTGCCGGAGACATCGCCTTCCCCTGTCGTTCCCGCGACAGAGGCCAGCGAGGTGACCAGCGCCGTAGTGCCGTAAAAGCGCACCTTGCGGTCGGAGATATCGAGCGTGGTGAAGTGGATGCGCCCCGCGCGCAGGCTGGCCAGAGCCTGCTCCTTGGTCTGCAGCATTCCTGAGGCGGTGATGGCCATGTAGTCGTCCGCCAGCAAGTTCTCCATGACGGTCGTGTTCGACTTCAGGATGGCGTCGCGCCAGTTTTCTTCAAGCTGGTCAATCTCGTGGCGGCTCTCGTGCTTCTGCGCGCGAGGCATTCCCGCACCGAGCAGAACCGGCGACGCGCACACCAGCATCGCCGCAACCAGCAAGGCGCTAAGCTCGATCTGGCTGCGCTTCATTCTGCGTCGTCGTGCTTGCAGAGAGTTGGTCATTGCTCGGGGCATTTGCGTATCGGATAGTAGTCCGGAATGGGTGCGCAGGTCAATGCGACCAGGGTCACATGTTTCCTCCACCGAAGTACCGTGACCCGAATCCTGCGCCGATTTCCCGTTTGGACATTCATCGCCGGTTGGACTCGGGGCGCGCTTCAAACGAGAGCAAGAAGGTTTTCTACGCTTCTCTCCCGCATTTTCTGGAAGAGCCCGCCCACGGCGTGCTTCTTGAAGTGATCCGTGTCGCGGTGCGCGGCCAGGGCCTTCTGATCGATGTACTGCTCGTAGATAAGAACCGTGTCGGGGTCGTCTTCAAGCTGGTGCGGCACGTAGTTCACGCATCCCGGTTCCTGGCGCGATGCAGCCGCAAGCAAGCGCAGGGTTTCCGCCACGTCGGCGCGATCTTCTTGATTGAAAGTAAGACGTACGATGAAACTCACCATAACTTTGCTTATCTCTCTGCCCTGAGCAATTCGTTCCCGCACCCTGCTCAGGCCGCACCCCTAGTCTATTCCGTGAATGCTGTCTAAAGCTCGTGCAAATTCCGGCAGCACCATGGTCTGGCCGCGGTCCGGCCCGGTGGAAACCATCCCGATCTTTGCTCCGCTCTCCCGCTCCTGGAACCTCAAATACTCCTGGGCCGCAATCGGCAACCGCTCAAAGTCCTTAATCCCCTCAGTTGGCTCCTGCCATCCCGTCAGCGTTGTATAGACGGGTTTGATGCGCTCCAGGCCGTCCACATCTGCAGGAATCTCGTCCGTCGTCCGTCCGTCGATCTCGTAGCCCACGCATACCGGAATCTCAGCCAGTGTGTCCAGCACATCCAGCTTGGTAATCACCAGCCACTCCGCGCCGTTCACTTGATTGGAATAGCGCAGCAGCGGAATATCCAGCCAGCCGCAGCGTCGGGGCCGCCCAGTCACCGCGCCGTACTCGTTTCCGCGCGCGCGCAATTCCTCGCCGGCCGCATCGTGAATCTCGGTGGGAAACGGTCCTCCGCCCACCCGCGTCACGTACGCCTTGGTCACCGAGATCACCGTGCCGATCGCCGTTGGGCCCACTCCGGTTCCTGTTGACGCGCCGCCCGCCGTAGCCGACGAAGAGGTCACAAAGGGATAGGTGCCGTGGTCGATGTCCAGCATCGTCCCCTGCGCCCCCTCGAACATCACGCTGCCGCCCTCGGCCAGGATCTTGTTGAGCAACCGGCCGGTATCCGCCACAAAAGGCCGTACCAGCTCAGCCGCTGCCGCATATTCGTCAAACATCTTCTCCGGGTCCAGGGCCGCCGTCCCACTACCGAACAACGCCCGCACAATGGCATTCTTCTCCGCGCAGGCGGCCTCAATATGCGTTTTCAGCAGATCCGGCCTGAGCAGGTCCACCACCCGCAAGCCGCTGCGCGCCATCTTGTCTTCATACGCCGGGCCGATTCCGCGGCTGGTGGTTCCGATCTTCTGCCGCCCTGGCGCACTCTCCGCCGCCAGCTCGATCATGCGATGGTAGGGCAGAATCACCTGTGCGCGGTTGGACACAAAAAGCCGCTCATCGACGGCCACGCCCAGTTGACGTAGTTTATCCACTTCTTTCAAAAACGCGATCGGGTCCAGCACCACCCCGTTGCCGATAATGCCCCTGCACCCCGGCCGCAGCACGCCGCACGGGATGAGCTGCAGCACGAACTTCTGCCCGCCAATAATGACCGTATGCCCGGCGTTATGGCCGCCCGCGTAGCGCGCCACCGCGGCAAAGCGCTCGCTCAGCACGTCCACGATCTTTCCCTTGCCCTCATCACCCCACTGGGCGCCCAGCACTACCGCCGTCTTCGCTCGCATCGAAAGTCCGTTTCTCGCACAGATACCCCGCGCAAACGGCCGCTTTTGAGCCGCTCGCACAGGGCTATAGATTCAGGCGCCGCCAGACTGGCCAGTGCCATTTTCGATTCTAAACCCTCCGCGCATTCGCCAGGCGTTGGGTCTTCGGAGGCCTGTTCAGATTGCGAATTCTGCCGATCTTCGCTCCGAATCAGCGCTTGCGAACATTTCTTCGCAACTAACCCCTTGGTTCCGTGTCTAGTCTAGACATCTCGTTCTCCGTCTGCCCGCCAAGTTGGCTTGCAGCCGTTGAATGAGCCTGTCTCGCCCCGAGGCACGTTCAATGCCTCAGTGAGGGAATATGAATCCGCAGTCCTGCCCGCGCGCTCGTCGCGCCGCAACGCATTCCTACCGTTTGGCGGACTGTGCCGCGCCTCGCCCTTTCAAATCCGGTCTTTTTGCGCCCCGCCCTGTGACACGCGCCGCCCTGCTTAGCCTGATTCTGCTTCTCACGGCTTTCGCCGCGCAAGATCTCCTCGCTCAAGCGTATTCCAACTACGCGCCCATCCAGCAATACCAGCAACCCTATGAGCCTCCGCAGTATGCGCAGCAGCCACAGTACGCGCCCCAGGCGCAATACGACCAGCCCTATACCGATCCCGGGCCCGGCGAGCCGCAGCAGGGCTACGGCCAGCAACAACAAGCAGGCCAGCCCTTCGCCGCCCAGCAACTTGAGCGGCTGGTAGCTCCCATCGCCCTCTATCCCGATTCGCTCGTCGCGCAGATCCTGGCCGCATCCACCTACCCCGCTCAGGTCATTGCCGCCGACAACTGGCTGCACTCCCAGGGCTATGCCTCACCCGACCAGATTGCTTACGGCGCCGACGCGCAAACCAACTGGGACCCCAGCGTCAAGGCGCTCACTGCCTTCCCGCAGGTGCTGGACCTGATGAACCGCGACCTGCACTGGACCACCGACCTCGGCAACGCCTATTACAACCAGCCACAGGACGTTCTCCAGACCATCCAGGTGATGCGCCAGCGCTCTGAAGACGCCGGAACCCTGCAGAGCACGCCGCAGGAACAGGTCTCCTACAACCAAGGCTACATCCAGCTTGCCCCACCCAATCCTCAGGTGGTCTACGTTCCCGCCTACAATCCCTGGACCGCCTACGGCCAGCCGGTTTCACCCTATCCAGGGTTCTCGTTCAGCGGCGTTCTAGGGGCCATTGGCTCAGTTCTCGGAAACGGAATGCGCTTCGGAGGGGGCATTGGCATGGCGGCATTCAGCCACACGCCTTTTGGCTGGGCAGGGTGGGCGCTGAACTGGCTGGCCTCCAACATTCTCTTTCATCAGTCGCCTTATCAGTCGCAAAGCACCTCGGTCGCCCACTGGGGCAATTCGGGCGGCGGTTTTTACGGTGGCCGGGGAAGCGGCATCAACCGGTCACCCAACCGTTTTCCGCAGCCGCTGCAAGGCTCTAACCGACTCGGCAACGGTTACGTTCAGGGCAATGGATACGCGCACGGAAACGAATTTGCCCGCGTCAACGGTTACGTCGAGCCCGCTCGTCCGCCTGTCCGCACGCCGGAAAATTACGGCTACAACCGCGGGGTAGAAGCGCCCAACCGCGCTTACACTGGCAACTCGCGGCCCCCGGCACAGCCGATTTACGGCTACACCCGTCCCCTGCCGGAACCCTCCCGCGTCCAGGCCCAGTCCTACGCGCGTCCCGGCGGCTACGGCAACGGATTCTATTCGAACTCACAGCAGGCCTACGCCCGTCCTGCCGTGCCCTATTCCGGCCAGCAGGCCGGTCGCGCGCCGACGTCAAGCTATCAACGCAATGACTTCGCCCAGCGCTCCTATGCCGAGCCGCGCTCCTACGGCGGCAGCCACAGCTTTGCCGAGTCTGCACCCAAGCAGTCCGGCGGATTCCACATGTTCGGCGGCGGCCACAGCGAAGAGCACTATCACGCGCCCAAGCCCATGAAAGCTCCCAAGGCCCCCAAGATGTCCGGCGGCGGCGGTCATCACGGCGGAGGCCTCTTCGGCCACCACGGACGCTGAGTCGTATTCTTCGCAGGGGAGATGAATGGAGGCGGGCGGCGCACTTGTCTTCCAAGTCTGTGGAAGGTTACTGCGCCGCCCGAATCCCATCGGCAATTGATCAAATCGATCCCTGAAGCGATCTCATTTCTTCTGAGCCAGATCAGGCTTGGCGAACGGCCGCGTCCGCCGCGCTAGCCAGCGCTTCAACTGCCGCGAAAAACTCTTTCGTCTGGCCAATGAACAATCCACTGGCGGTGAGCCCCTTGACCGCGGCCATCGCGCCGGCAAACTTGTCGGTCAACGGACGGATGGTGGCGCAGCGGGGAAGATCCGGACTGATGAATTCGGCGGGAACGGGGAAGATCAGGCTGGGCTGGTTCTTGGGATTGGGTGGATTGGTGAAGAAGTTGGGGAATGTAAGCCCTTTGTCTTTTACCGGCGCGACCGGAGCCTGCACACCGTTGCCCGCAAAATCGACCCATTCCAGGAAATGAGCAATCTCGTCTCCGCCGATACCCAGCGTGATCTGAAGGACCTCGGCGGAACTGACCTTCTGGCTCATGGCGGCGTACAGGCTGGAGCCGCCCTGTTCGATCGCGCCGAAATGAAACGCCGCGATGTTTGCAATCACCTGAATGTGGTCCGCACCTTCGAAATCGGCATCGGTGATGGGGATCGCGGTTCGATTGGTGATGGTTACCGCCTGCGGATAGGTTGCGCCGAAGTCAGGGTTGGTGGTGCTGCGGTAACGGACGAACCAGCTGGTATCCACGTTCAGATGCATGAGGTTGGTGAGCCGGCCGATGTCTTGCGCCCCGGTGGCCGTGCTGCCTTGCAGAATGCGAAATTCATCCAGGCTGACAGGTTCGGCGCCTATCCATTCCAGATAACCGTTGAGAAATATGGCATGGCTAACTTCATCGAGTGTGTTGCTGGTTATGTACTGCGGACCATCGGAGTCAAGGTTCGACAGCGCGGCCTGGTAGGCGTTCAAAGTCTGGTTCGGATCCACTTCAATGGGCAGGTTTTCACCGATGCCGCCCAGTTCCGCATACTGCGTCCAAAGGTCTGACTCGAGCAGTTCGGCCGCGGCGAGGAATCGCAGAATCGCAATGTCGCCCTTGGTTGGACTTACGGCGCTGATCTGCCCGTGGGCAGGCACGGCTCTGCCTAACAATCCGACGCCCAGAGTTGCAGCGCCACCTGCCAGCAATCCGCCCCGCAACAGGGACCGGCGATTGACTGGACGCTTCAAAACCATTTGAGATTCTCCCATTGTGTCCTCACTTTCACTGGGGAACTTGACTAACACGCAGGTTCCGCAGTTCAGACCATAGGCGACCCTTTGAACTGGGTTGTCATGGGGATGTCAAGGGAATGTCCTAAGTGCGTTAAGGGAGTGTTTCTTGTCTCTGAATAGTCTTTTGATTGTCCAAGCAAGCTTGCGCGGTGGCAATCGATGCCCGCTCACGAGCGATGCGCCAATGACCTGCGCGGAGTGCGGCTGGCGACCAATCGCTTGATCCCAAGATGGGAGACGTTGGGGAACGCTGGAATGAATGTTAGCCTTGTCCGCATGGAAGGTCTCACTACAGGCCGTCTTTTCCTGCGACGCTGGCAGGACGCCGATCTCGTGCCATTCAGGGCTATCAACGCCGACCCGCGCGTAATGGAATTCTTCCCATCCATGCTCACGGCGGAAGAATCAGACCAGGCCGTCGTCCGCATCGAACAGCATTTCGACCGTCATGGCTTCAGCCTCTACGCCGCCGAACTCATTGAGACGCAGACCTTCATCGGCTTCATCGGCATCAGCATTCCCATGTTCGATGCACCGTTCATGCCCGCGGTGGAGATCGGCTGGCGGCTGGCGTATGACTACTGGGGTCGCGGCCTGGCGACAGAAGGTGCGCGCGCAGTAGTCCATCACGCGTTCGAAACGCTGCGGATTCCCAGCCTCGTCTCCTTCACGGTCCCGGCGAATCTCCGCTCGCGCCGCGTGATGGAAAACATCGGCATGGTCCACGACCCGGCCGGCGACTTCGACCATCCTCGTGTGTCAGAGGGGCATCCCCTGCGCAGACACGTTCTCTACCGGCTCCAGGCACAGAGCAGCGTATAGAGCCAGGGCTGCGTTGACTCGGAGTGCGATCAGGGGTGAGAAGTCTGAAGCTGATTCGATCGCTTGGACCGGTTGATATGGATGGGTATGAACGGAGTGGCCTCGGGCTGGTTGCCGCGCGCCGCCCCGTTGTTGAGCGGCCTGTTCATGCCGCGCCGCAGGTTGGCGATAATCTCCCGTGCCAGTTCGATCCGGCTCTTCTTCTTCTTCATTGCGAAAACTCCCTTTAAAATTTCTTGAATTTTGCGCCTGCATCGCGCGCCTCAAGCGCCTGCCCGAAAACCGCAATGAGAGCGCGGGCCCCGAACCATGCGGGGTCTCTTTTTGGCCAGGATTTATCTTGGGGGATTGCTAATCTCCAACCTCTGCAGCTTTGATCTCACCCGCCGCCAATTAGTTGCATGCGTTTTCCACACCCCGTTCGGAACCCAGCCGCGGCGCCGCAGCAAGCTCAACGGCCTGGCCGAATTCTGAACTTGCAAAGCGAGTGTCAAGCTTCGATCCTACGGAGCAAATCGCCGCATGGATGCTCAAATAAGGTCACCGCAACCATCCATCTCATAGGATTTGCAATGAGTTCTCCGAAATCTTGCGTGCACCCTTAGGAAACTGTAATCCGGCCTCTCGAAACGGTCGCCGGCATCAACCTGTCTGCTGGTTTGCGAGTGCATCCGCCACCAGCGCAGCTTCAACTGCCGCGCGCACGTGGTGCACGCGCACCATCGACGCCCCGTGCAGAATCGAAGCCGCCAGCGCCGCCAGGCTGGCCGTTTCGCGCGCCTCCACCGGCGCGGTCTTGCCTTCATACAGCGGCGCCAGCGCTCTTCCCAGAAACGACTTCCTGCTCACGCCGGCTAACAGAGGACGACCCAGCGCGAGCAGTTCCGCCTGTCGCGCAAGCAAGGCAAAGTTCTCCTCGCCGCGCTTGCCGAATCCATATCCAGGGTCCAACACGATCGATTCTGAAGCGATTCCCGCCACCGTCGCCGTCTCCACGCTGGTCTCAAGACCGGCTCGAACCATCGCAAGCAATTCATCCGAGGCAAGCTGCGGCTGCGCGGCCCATTCCCGAGGCAGTCCCCGCGCATGCATCAGAACCACGCCGCATCCGGAGTCCGCGCACACTCCGGGAAGCGCGGGATCCCAGCAAAAACCGCTTACGTCGTTGACGATCTCCGCTCCGGCCGCCAGCGCCGACCGCGCCGTCTCTGCCTTGTAGGTATCGATTGAAACAACCGCGTCCGGTCGCGCGCTGAGGATTCCCTCCAGCACCGGCAACAGCCGAGCCAGTTCTTCGTCCGAGCTCACCGCCCGTGGCGAGGCTGCCTGCGATCCCGGCCGCGTGCTCTCCGCTCCCAGGTCAAGCAGGTCCGCGCCTTCGTCCAGCAGGCCGAGTGCATGAGATACGGCGGCTTCCGGATCGAGGAAGCTGCCGCCGTCGCTGAACGAATCGGGTGTGATGTTCACCACGCCCATGACAAGCGTCCGCCTGCCCAGTTCGAGCGTGCGGCTGCGCAATTTCCATTCCACTGCATTTCGCCGAAGCTGTTTCGATTCCTCCACTCTTTCCTCGATCAACACCACGAGCAGCCATTTCCGGGCTCAGAATTCCGGGAATGACACCTGCCAGCAATGGTACGCCAGCCGTCATTGGCGCCTGTTAAACTCTCTGAATGCACGCCATTCGGGGAATCTCGTTGCTTCTGTTGGCAGCCGCACTGCTCCCGACCGGCCTTTCCGCTCAATCCCATGGCCGCGCCGCCAAACCAGCCGCCGTACCCAGCACCCAGCTTGCAGACCGCCTCCGCGTCTTACTCGCCGACCCGGCCTTGAGCCACGCTCAGTTCGGCATTAGCGTCAAGACTCTAGACGGCCAGGTGCTTTACGGTTACAACGATGGCCTGCTCTTTACGCCCGCCTCGAACGCCAAGCTGCTCACTACCGCCGCCGCTTATGCCCTGCTGCCTGTCCAAAACCTCAGGTTCACCACCAACGTTGTCGCCGGCGGCGTTATCGATCCCGCGGGCGTCTTGCATGGAGACATTATCCTGCTCGGCAGTGGCGATCCGACCCTCAGCCGGCGCATCTACCCCTACCATGCGCCGCAGTCCGCGACGCCCGCCCCCAACACAGCCACTTCTTCCGCTGCTCCGGACGAGCCGGCCAAACCGCCCAGGGACATGGACGTCCTCGATAGACTCGCCCAGCAGGTTGAGCAATCGGGCGTGCGCACCGTCGATGGCGCCGTGATCGGTGACGACAGCTTCTATGTCGACGAGCCCTGGGGTGCGTCCTGGGGCTGGGACGACCTGCAATGGAGCTACGGCGCTCCCATCTCCGCGCTCACCTTTGCTGAAAACACGGTCGAGCTCAATATCGTCGCCGACCCGGCCAAGCCTGCGGCCACGGTCGCCCAGTGGACTCCGGACGTGGAGTACTACACGCTGGAAAACACCATGGTGCCCGTCGCAGCCGGCGAGACCGCGCATCCTGGGCTCAATCGCCGTCCGGGTTCGCTGCTGGTGCGCGCATGGGGCACCGCGCCCGCCGATGGACTGCACACCGGACTCGCCGTCGACGATCCCGCGGAATTCGCCGCGGCTGCCTTCAAACAGGCGCTCATGGCTCGCGGTGTCGCCGTCAACGGCTCTCCGATCTCCGTGCACAAGTCCTCCTCGACCACGGCCGGGTTTGCAGACGAACGTTCCCAGCCGCTCCGGCTCAGTCCTTCACAGCAGGAAAAGGTCGCAGCTCCCCTTGAGGAACGGCGGGTTCTTGCCACGCATGTCTCCATTCCACTCGCCGAGGACATCGCGTTCACCAACAAGACCAGCCAGAACCTGCACGCTGAGCTGCTCTTCCGCCTGCTCGGCAAGACCTTCGGCAGCGACGGCAGCTTCGCCCAGGGCGCACGTGTAGAGCGGCAGTTTTTGCTCAACGCCGGCGTCAATGACGCCGATTTCTTTCTGTATGACGGCTCCGGCATGAGCCCCTTTGACCGCATCGCTCCCCGCGCCTACGCGCAACTGCTGAGCTACGCTTCGCGCACCAGTTGGGGTGCCGACTGGCGCGAAACGTTCCCCATCGCCGGAGCCGACGGCACGCTGGCGAATCGTTTCAAGACGTCTCCCCTGAAAGGCCGGCTGTGGGCCAAGACCGGAACCCTCAACGAAACCAATTGCCTGAGCGGCTACCTGACCGCGGCCAGCGGCAAGACGCTCGCGTTTTCCATCATGGTGAATGGGCACCGCCCCGGCAGCAACGCCGAAACCCAGGCCATCGACCGTATCGCCGAGACCATAGCAGCGGCTGAATAGCGCCTGTATCATCGAAGCAAGATGCGCACTTTATCTTTGTCCATGGCAATGGTTCTATCGGCCGGCTGCGTCGTCCTGGCCGGATGCCGATCCCTGCCCCCCTCCAAGCCGCAAGAACTCTGGACCCCGGAGGAAGCGCGGGGAGCCGCCGTCTACCGTCAGTCGTGCGCCAGGTGCCACCACCCGACGACCACGCGCCCTCTAAACGGCCCCGGCCTGCAGGCGCTTACCAAGGTCAAGGACATGCCCTCCGGGGCTCCGCCTACAGACGAACGCATAACGGCGGTGATTCTGCATGGCCGCAACATGATGCCCGCAACCCCGCTCTCTGACAGCCAGCTCAGCGACCTGCTCGCTTACCTGCACACACTATGACCGACAAGACCAGTGTGAGCGATCGCCCGTCGAACCAAAGCGAGCCCGCACGGGCGCCGAACCGCGATCTGCTTCCGCTTCCAGGCCTGGCGGCCATCAGTCTTTACCTGCTGATTCTGGCCGGGGTTATCGTTTTCGGCGTGGTTGCCGGACAACATTATCCGCTGCTGTTTCTTGTCTTCGCCGCCGGCTTCATCTCTGCAAGCGCCGGACTGCTCATGCTCTTCCGCTGGGCGTGGGCTCTGGCGCTGGCTGCCGTTTTTCTGCTCGTAATTTACGACCTTTGGATCTTTTCCACCCAGCATATGGGCGCAGCCCTCGTCCAAGGACTGCTCAACCTGGTCTTCTTTCTCTACCTGGTTCGTCCGGAAGTCCGCGAAAAGCTGCGCTAGGGAAATCCTGGTTTGCGCCCGCCAGCTACCACAGAGTCTGGCAGACTCCAGCTTGGCGGATTTTGTTGTCGGCGGTCAATAGCACGCAACCCTCAACGATCGCCGTGGCGGCAATCATGCGGTCGATCGGGTCGCCGTGAAATGGCTCGGGAAACGAGGCAGCCCGGAATGCGATTTCTTCCGTAACTGCGCGCAGGTGGAAGATCGCACCTAAGCGATCCAAGAATCCAGTGCCCGCCACATGCAACCGGATGCGTCCCAGCCGCGCGCCGTAACCGATCTCATACACTGAAGCCGAAGAAACGAGGGCGCGTTCCCCTCTTGCTCCACTCTGGTCAATCGCCAGTGCGGCGTTCTTCGATATCCGCTCAGGCGAGGTCATGAGCCAAATGACAACGTGCGTGTCGAGAAGAATCATTCGCCAGGAATGGGAGTCCAACCCGGTTTCAAATGCTCCCATTCAGCCTGCGGAACGATTGCACCGACCCATTCGTCCGGGTCTCCCACGATCGTTGCCAATCCGCGCAGGCTCGCAGAAATGGACTCAACTGTCGAATCCTGGGAAAGGCTCTCTTTTGGCGGTGTCAGCCACGCAACAACCTTCCCCCGCTTGGTGATGCGAATAGCCTCACCGGTCGCCTGGACCTCATCCATCACCGCGAGGCACTTGGCCTTGAATTCGCCGGCTGCCATGGTGCGCATGTTCGCTTCCTTCCGTAAACATCTATCTGACCATGGTCATTTTACCATGGTCATTCAACTGAACTCCCTCCACGCCTTGATTCAATGCCGAAGGGTGATAATCTCGACCATGCTGTGTAGACTCCGGCGCCGAAAAGGAGGACGGAAAGCATGAAACTGATCTTCATCTATGGATTGCCGGCCTCAGGCAAATTAACCGTCGCCCAGGAACTCGTCGCAATCACCGGTTACAAACTCTTCCACAATCACCTTGTTGTCGATTTGCTGCAGACGGTCTTTGAATTCGGCAGTCCGGAGTTCGTCGCCCTGCGGGAGGAGTTCTGGCTCTCGATTCTTGCGCAGGCCGGCCGCAGCCCGCTGCCGGGAATGATCTTCACATTCAACCCGGAATCGTCCGTTCGCCCGTCCTTTATCAGCAACGTGATCAACACGGTGGCTGAAGCGGGAGGTAAGGTTCACTTCATTGAACTCACATCTCCACTTCCCGAACTGAAACGCCGCATGGGCAGCCTGTCAAGACTGCAGTACAAGAAGCTCACTTCTGTTCCCCTCTTCGAGCAGCTGCGTGAAGAGGGCGTCTTTGAAGTTGACTACATGCCGAAGCCGCATCTATCCATCGACACCAGCATCCATCAGCCGGCGCGCGCTGCCCTTCAGATTGCGCGAGCTCTCGATCTGATTCCCGTGGGGTAACCCGATGGCGGGCGCGGCGCCCGGTACAATATCAGCGTATGGACCTGGTGCAGATTGCTCCGGCGCAGAAGACGCCCGTTCCCAAGCCGGAGTGGCTCAAGGCGCGCGCCCCCGTGGGCGAAAACTACCACGACCTCAAGCGCCTGGCCCGCTCGCTCAATTTGCACACCGTCTGCGAGAGCGCCCATTGCCCCAACATCGGTGAGTGCTGGCACGCAAAGACCGCCACCTTCATGATGCTCGGCAACTTGTGCACGCGGCGCTGCGGCTTCTGCGCCGTGCCCAAGGGCCATCCCGAGCCCATCGATTTCGACGAGCCGCGCCGGGTCGCAGAGGCAGTGGCTAAGTTGGGGCTGCTCCACGCAGTGGTCACCAGCGTCAATCGCGACGACGATCTGGTGGGCGGCGCACGCGCCTTCGCCATGGTCATCGACGAGATTCGCCGCCAGTCCCCCGGCTGCCGCGTCGAAGTCCTCATCCCCGACTTCCAGGGCAACCCTGAGGCCATCCGCATCGTCGTCGAAGCCCGCCCCGAAGTCCTCAACCACAACACCGAATCGGTTCCCCGCCTCTATCGCGTCGTCCGCTCCGGCGCACGCTACGAGCGCACCCTCGAGTTGCTCCGCTATGCCAAAGAATTGAACCCCGCAGGCATCACCAAGTCCGGCGTGATGGTAGGCCTCGGCGAGGAAACCTGGGAACTCCTCCAGGTCTTCCGCGACCTCGCCCAGGTCCACTGCGACATCCTCACCATCGGCCAGTATCTGCGCCCCTCGCGCGACCACCTGCCCATGGCCCGCCTCTACACCCCACGCGAATTCGCCGAGCTCAAAACCGAAGCCCTCAAGATGGGCTTCCGCCACGTCGAATCCGGCCCCCTCGTTCGCTCCAGCTATCACGCACATGAGCAGGCTGCCTCGACAGGGCTGACTGTGGTGGCTTAGCAACCCCTGGCGCATGCCGGCAGAGATCAGCTTCCGTTCAAAGCGCAAGCTGCTTATTCTTTATGTTTGCGTTCTACAATTTCTGCCGCACCCAAAGAAATTGCGCGTCACGCCAGCGATGGAGGCCGGGGTCGAGGATCGGCCGTGAGGAATTGCGGATTTATTAAAGATTTGATGCGGCGATCTTCTTTGCTTTCAATAGATTGTTGACATACAGGCCAGTTCGACGATAATGATTTGTCTATGGGGTTTCAATTTCCGCCGAAACACGTCGAATACATTCGGGAGTTTTTGACGCTCCCGGACGAGAGAATTGACGGGTTTCTGCTGGCCCTTGATCAGGCGTCTCCTCACTTCAATTTTTACGATTTGTCCGCTCAGATATTCTCACCTGAAAACTTGCCGTGGAAACTGACGCAGGGGATCATCCTTGTTCTGGTGAGCCTCTATCGCACAGCGGACAAGGGAGAAAAGACGATAGAGAGATTTCTTGATGAAGATGTGTTCCCTTCGTTAAGAACTGCAAAGGTTTTTTCGGCGGAAGACGGTGGCGACGATTGGAAAAAGCTGCGGAGGTTCTTTTTATCTGGGTTATCCCATGAGCCTACGATCGGAACGGCTGCAAAAGCTGGACCGGTACAGACGGACCATGATCGCATATTTTGCGAGGCGCGGGTCCTGACGGACCTTCGCCCGATCTATCATTTCGACATTTCAGAGAGACCTAGCGCTGCCGTAGTCATCCACATGCTGAAAATCACCCATCGAGACCACTACGGTAAGAAATATGACTCGTTTTTTGCACTGGATAGCAATGACCTCACGACCATGAAACAGGTCATTGAACGCGCATCTAAGAAGGAAGAAACGCTTAGGGATGTCATGAAGGACACAGGCGTCACGGTTTTGGATGCAAGGTTGTTTTACTAGGGAAGAGAACGGGAGGGGATATGTCTTCATCAGGGGCGGCTTGCGCGTATGAATACGAATACGAGATGGAACCCGAGGTCACAGGATGGGAACCCAAAGGCGACCAGTCCGTCGATAAACGTATTGATGATCCGTTGCGTGCGGAAATCACACGAGCCCAAGAGATGATAGGAATCCCCAATGCCGACGAAGACTCTCTTGTTTATTCGCGTGAGACCATTAATGTCGCAATTGAGTTTCTGAGGGCTCAATCTGCTCAGTTCCACAAGATGTATAGCTATTGCCCTCCCGTTCCGCTTATTGGGCCTGGTCCGGATGGTAGCGTCGACCTTCATTGGAAGCAGGAAAAGTGGGAATTGCTCGTCAATATTCCGGCAGGTATCAATCAGCAGGCAACCTTCTATGGGGATGATTACGGAATCCAAATGATCAAGGGCACTCTTAGCCCGAAAAAAGTTAACTATGGGATCATTGCGTGGCTGACCCACAAGTAGTTTTCACGAGCGAGATTATCCCTGATGAAGCGTCGGTCCTCTTGCGCGCTCACAGGACCCGCATGAGAAACGGATCGCCCACGATGAGTGCCTTTGTCCCCAAGGGCAACGGGCGCTTGTCAGTAGAGTGGAGCAAGTACGCTACCCCGGAACAAACTCGTTCGCGCGGCAAGGTCCCCGAAGACAACGCAGTGCTTCAGATGGGTACGGGAAACATCCGCCAGATCAGAGAAGGCCTAGATGTAGAACACGTCCCATTACCGGAAAATCAGGCGCATTCTGAAATAAACCTTCCGCTCGATCGCTTGGAACAAACCGAGGTAAGACTCATGCTTCATCGGATTGCGACGGTCGTAATTCCGCTCTCCTAGCGATCCCACCCAAGCAACGCAATCTTAGAACACCACCCGGTTTCCGCCCCGACCCATTCCGTTAATATATTGTTTTGGAAGGAACGAGGGAGAACGATGGCAGCCTCAGGAATGGCCAATAATCCGGCACTCAAAGACCTCTACATCGACCTCAAGCGGCGCATGGACCAGGCCGTGGCCACATTCCAGGCCAACCTGGCCTCCACGCGCACCGGCCGCGCCAGCGTGCACATGCTTGACCAGGTCAAGGTGGACTACTACGGCACCCACATGCCCATCAACCAGCTCGCCCAGGTCTCCACGCCCGAGGCGCAGCTCATTCTCATCTCGCCTTATGACCCCACGATCATCAAGGAGATTGAGAAGGCCCTCCAGGCCGCCGATCTCGGCCTCAATCCGCAAAGCGACGGCAAGGTCGTCCGCGTCCCTGTTCCGCCCATGACCGAGGAGCGCCGCCGCGACGTCGTCAAGCACCTCAATCGAGTTTTGGAAGAGCACCGCACCGCCATCCGCAACGTCCGCCGCGACGGCAACGACGTGCTGAAGAAGCTGGCCAAGGAAAAGAAGATCAGCGAAGACGAAGAGAAGCGGGCTCTCGAAGAAGTCCAGAAGATGACCGACGAAGAAATCCGCCGCATGGAAGAGCTCTCCCGCAAAAAAGAAGCCGAAGTAATGCAGGTCTGAATGCAGCTTCAATTCTCAAGAAACTCGGCGATTCGTGCGCAAAGGTGGGACGGTTCTTTTGTTTCACATTCCCAAACTACTAGGATTCTCCACCCTAGCCCTGTAAGTTTCTCGATGCTTTTCCTGTCTCTGGCAATATTGCGTTCAAGCTTTGGCGCCCAATAATGCAGGTTCGTCCTGGGAACGTGAGCGGTCTTGCACCCGCTATGCGAATGCCAAAAGCACCCGTGAACGAAGATTATCTTTTGCCTTGAGGGAAAGACCAAGTAGGGGATCCCAGGAAGGCTCTTGCGGTGCAACCTGAACCGGTAGCCTAAAGAGTGAGTAAGCCTGCGTACAGCCATCTCAGGGAGCATCCCCTTACTTCGGATGGCTCGCATGTTTGCGCTGCGATTCATGGGCAATTAGTGTCGGAGGGAAGCGCGTATCGCGTTTTCATAAACCTGAGCCGGGGGCAGGTTGCTCGGAGAAGTGAATGCCAGAGCGACCTGATCAATCCTCGTTGTGAATTTCCCGAGCCCGCGGAGGGAGCAGGGGCCTTCAGGCCCCTGGAAGCAAGCCTTCAATGAAATTGGCTTTAGCCACGGGCCCTTCGTCTATGCTACCGAAGTGCGGCTCGCGCCCCAAGAAACTCGGACGTATTTCGTCACCGCTGTTACGGCGCAACGCCGCAGCCTTTTTCAGGTCACGGCCACGGCGGAACTGCTTGAACGAACCATTCTCGACTATCACAGCCAGGGAAGGTTCCTTTTGCACGCGTTCGTCATCATGCCGGATCATTTCCACGCTTTGATTACGCCCGCTCAGGATGTTTCGCTTGAAAAGGCCATGCAGTTCATCAAGGGGGATTCTCCTTCCGTCTGAAGAGCAAGCTGGATGTGTGGATGCGCAGTTTCAATGAGAGCCAGATTATGAGCGAAGAGAAGTTTTTGGGCTGCGTGCGGTACATCGAGGAGAACCCCGTTCGCCGCGGCCTTGTGGCGGTATCCCAAGCCTATCCTTTCAGTTCTGCCGCGCAAGGCCACGCGGACCCCATGCCCCTTCATCTGAAACGCTGAGCGAGCATTGCGGATGGCGGCGCTCTTCATAAAAGAAGAGCGCAGCGCTGGCGCGACGGAGCGAGCAGCGGCCTTCAGGCGGCGCGCTGGCGCAACGGAGGGAGCAGGGGCCTTCAGGCGCAGCGCTGGCGCGACGGAGCGAGCAGGGGCCTTCAGGCGGCGCGCTGGCGCAACGGAGCGAGCAGCGGCCTCCAGGCGGGCGCTGGTACGACGGAGGGAGCAGGGGCCTTCAGGCGGGCGCTGGCGCGACGGAGGGAGCAGGGGCCTTCAGGCGGAGCGCTGGCGCGACGGAGCGAGCAGCGGCCTTCAGGCGGGGCGCTGGCGCGACGGAGGGAGCAGGGGCCTTCAGGCCCCTTAATGCAGAGTCTCATTGAGTGGCCTTTAGGCCCGGGCCTTATTCCCTGCAACGTCCGCCGCAACGGCAACGACGTGCTCAAGAAGCTAGCCAGGGAAAAGAAGATAAGCGAAGACGAAGAAAAGCGCGCCTTGGAAGAAGTCAGGAAAATGACCGACGAAGAAATCCGCCGCATGGAAGAGCTTTCCCGCGAGAAGGAAGCCGAGGTCATGCAGGTGTGAGAGATTCGCAATTGCCCCCAAACAGGTTGGTCGTTGACTAGCGTAGAGTTGAGAAGTACCCTCGTCTCTAACGAGATGAGCGACCGGGAGCGACCCTATGGAAGGCCTTTGGACAATGGAATTCGGTAGCAACGCCGGAATCTTCGGTTCTGGGGTCATCGTTATGCGAGACGGCAAGATCGAGGGCGGGGACGCGAGCTACTACTACATAGGTTCATACGAAGGGCCAAACCCGGAGCAGCCTTATCCCTCTGTCTTTCGGGCGAAAATTGAAGTGAAGCCATTCCTGCCGGGGGCAGAAAGCGTCTTCAAAACCGTGAACAGAGATTTCACCTTGAAGCTTGAGGGGACCCTGAAGGACGAGAACAATGCCGTCGCGGTTGGAACGCCAGAAGGAATGCCGAACATGGACGTAGGCATACGATTGAGACGTCGCATCGAGGCTGACGCCTGACGGGAGTGAGCTGGATGCCCGAGGTCGAGTCAAGGGTTGGCGCAAACACGATAGATCAGGTCTTGGCGGAATTCGACCTGCGTAAAGACCACCTAGCTGACCTGAGCAACGCAACCGAACGCCTCATAAAAGCGATTCTAAAGGAAGAGGCGGTGCCTTTTCAGTCTGTCCAGGCGAGGGTTAAGAGGCGGGATAAGGTCAGAACCAAATATTGCAGCCAAGATAAGAACTACAGGACGCTGGACGAGATACCGGACTTAGTTGGGCTTAGAATCATTACCTACTACTCCGACAAGATTGACCAAATCGCAGAGATCATCGGCAGGGAATTCGCGCAATGCGCGCCTCGGGAGGACAAGCGATTAGGAAAACTAGATTCGTTCGGGTACAGTGCGATCCACATGGATTGCACGCACTCCCCGGCTAGGCTGGGGAATACAGAATACAAGCGCTTTGCCGACGCGCGATTTGAAGTTCAGATCACCACGATTTTGGGCCACGCCTGGGCGGAGATGCACCACCCCTGGTATGACGAGCTTAATTCCCCTTCGGAGGAGCTCCGCCGGTTTCATCGGTTGGCTGCTGTGCTTGAGCTCGCAGAACAAGAGTTCCTTGAGATCAGGAAGAAGAAGGACGATCGGGAGCGCATTGCTTCGGTTCGAGTCGAGGCCCAAGCTCCGGAGATTCCTATCACAGTGGAATCTCTCAAAGCCCTGATTGAGCAGAAGGGAATCGTGTTCAAGATGGATAACGACCTTGCTGCGATACTAGGGGGCCCCATCGGCGACATACCTACACAGAATCAGCTTGCCCATCTAGCCAGGCTTGTTACTCGATGTGGGATTTCAACAGTCCAAGACCTTGAAGAGCAGTTGACGAAAGCCGCCGCAGCCATTGAAGAATATGTAACTCTGTGTAAACCAATTTGGATGCTCGCCCAGGGCCAATTATCGGACACTTACACAAGAGGATTCAGCATTTTCCATCTGGTGGGCCTCACAATGGGTGCGCTGGGCGATGAAAAGTATGAGGAATTTGTGCGATCTTCAGGGGGGGCCGCGCACCCGCGTCTTAAGGTCGACCGGCAGGTCGCAGTTGCGATGGAAGTCGTGCGCAAGCACCATCTTTAAGAACGACCGGCGAACTCAACCGAGTCCAGGCCTGTGGCCCATTTCTAGCCGCCCACGCTCAGCCACAAGCTGAGGGCACATGGGTCTCGCCCTTGGGACCTGGGAAAGCATAAGTCCCCTGTCGCGCAAGCGTCGTCCGAGGATACCGGAAGCCGATAGCTGAAATCTGGTGGCTGGCGGGTGGCGCCGGTGCCGACGGATCTAAGTTCTGCCACATGATTGGGTGCCCCCGGTCCCTCGCTTTTGGGGACCGGGGAGGCCCAACTACCCCAGCCGGACCGGAAGCAATCACGACCTCAGGATCAGCCCTCGAAAACGCCCTAGCGTCCCGTATCAACTGCGGCAAAAATTCGTGCGGCCTTTTTGCAGTCCAGCATGGGGCGCAGCCGCACCCAGAAAGGATGAAAATAGGGCATTTTTGCCGCCGGCTGAATCCAAAGAGCTTAGTACCTATTTTCACTGCAGATAATTACCGCCCCTCGGCGCACAATTGAAATATCAGTCACAAAAAGGCCGCAAACGGAGGAACCGCCATGGTCGATGCCACCCCGCCCTCCACCGCCAGGCTCCCCGACGATACCTACTCTCCCTCCCTCAAAAACCCCGCCGTCGCCCTCTGCAACGAGGCCTGGGTAAAGATTCACGGAGCGACCCTGGAGCGAACCAAAAACCTCTACACCGCCGAGCGCTGCGCCGCCATAGCCTTCCGCCTGGCCATGCCGCCGCTTTCCGGCTATCAAAATATCTGTGACTTCATCGCCTGCGCCGGTTACGGCATCCTCCTGGGAGCTATCAAGGAGAGAAACGCCGGCAAGCTCCTCTACGCCGCCCAGGTCGCCCTCGCCACCCTCCAGAAGGAGCCCAAAACCCAGACCCGGACCGGGCATATCGACCCCACCCCTCCCCCACTTTCGCCGCAACCCTCAAAAAAGAAAAGGATTAGGCCGAAAAAACCCGTTTCGACCCCTCCAAACAAAGAACTTACCATCTTTGCCGCAGGCGAAGCTGGGGGCATTTTACGGATAAAACCGGTGCCGCGTGGGCGCAAAATCACGGTTTCGCGTACGTGCTTCGGGCGGCTATCGTAACCGCCCTACCAGATGGTGCGCAATTGGTAGTCCTCAACCCATGCGTCCGCAGTCATCAGCGGAACACCCTCTTCAAGCGATTGCGCGATCAAGAGCCGGTCAAATGGGTCGCGATGATGCCAAGGTAAAGAGTCCAGTCGCTCCAGATCGCCCAGGCGAATTGGCAGGAACTGGAATTCAAAACTGCGCAGCAGCGGTGGGAGCTCAGAGAATGAAAGATCCCTGACGATCAGCTTTCCCGCGCCCATCTTGATGGCGATCTCCCAAAGTGAAGCAAAGCTGACGAGCCTCCCGTGGGTAGAATCCTCAAGAATCCGTCGCGCGGTCTTTGAAAGGCGCTTGTCGTCTACCAGCCACCAAAGAATCGCGTGGGTATCCACCAGCACTCTCATCGCGCCGTTTTTGACCGTTGCGTTGGAGGGTCTGGCTTCGTCCTGACGTTGTGTCCTGGAGCCGGCTTTTTGCGCGAGGTCGTTTTGTGAGGAACCACAATGTCGGCCTGCGCTGAACTCTCACCGGGGAAAATGGGCCCGTCGTAGAACAGGGATTCGAGCTCCGGATCAGGATCAAGAAAATTGTCTGGGACAAAGAGGCGGCCCTTGAGTGCTCCCGCCTTGAACTTCCTTGGCATAGTCGTCACGACCGGGACCAGCTTGACCGCAGGCCTGCCGGCCCGAGCAATGATGACCTCTTCTCCGGCTTCGGCCTGAAGAATCAGGCGCGAGAGATTGGTCTTGGCCTCGTGGATGTTCACTTCCATTGTGAAAGCGTAGCATGGATTAGCTAAGCTTAGCTAATCCATGCTACGCGAATTCGGATCGAGATTACGGATAGATTCTATGCAGCGTCCGTGCAAACGGAATCGTCTCGCGTACGTGGTCGAGGCCGCAGATCCAGGCGACGGCGCGCTCGATGCCCATGCCGAAGCCTGCGTGGGGCACGCTGCCGTAGCGGCGCAGATCGAGGTACCATTCGAACGCCTCGCGCGGGAGTTTATGTTCATCGATGCGCGCGCTCAGGAGCTCGTAGCTCGAAACGCGCTGCGAGCCGCCGATGATTTCGCCGTAGCCTTCGGGCGCCAGCACATCCACGCAGAGAGCCAGGCGCGGGTCTTTCGGGTCGGGCTCCATGTAAAAGGCCTTCACGGCAGCGGGATAGCGGTTCACCATGACTGGACGATCGAACTGCGAGCTGAGCCACGTTTCGTCAGGAGAGCCAAAGTCGTTGCCGTATTCGAAGGCCGCTTCGAGGTGACCATCCTTGTGCGCCTGGTTGAGCATCTCGACCGCATCGTCGTAGCGGAGACGCGGGAACGGCGGGACAATAGCCTCGAGTTTGGCGCGGTCGCGGCCGATCACCGTCAACTCCGGGCCGCGATTCTTCAGAACCGACCGCACAATGTGCGAGAGGAAGTTTTCAGCCAGTTCCAGCAGGCCGTCGAGGTCGCAGTAGGCAACTTCGGGCTCGATCATCCAGAACTCGGTCAAATGGCGGCGGGTCTTCGACTTCTCCGCGCGGAACGTAGGGCCAAAGCTGTAGACCTTGCCTAGAGCGAGCGCGGTCGACTCGATGTAGAGCTGGCCCGACTGAGTGAGGAAAGCCGGGTCGCCGAAGTAGTCCACGGGAAACAGCGTCGAGGTACCTTCGCACGCTGCGGGCGTCAGAATCGGCGGGTCGGTGCGGATGAATCCGTTCTGGTCAAAGTACTCGGCGGCGGCACGCATGATCTCCGCACGAATGCGCAGAATGGCCGACTGGCGCGGCGACCGCACCCACAGGTGGCGATGCTCCATCAAAAAGTCGACGCCGTGCTCCTTCAGCGAGATCGGGTAGGGATCGCTCTCCGGCACGCGCTGCACGACTTCAACGTTCTCGACATCCAGCTCAAAGCCGCCGGGCGCGCGCTTGTCCGCACGCACCTTGCCGGTCACAATCACGGACGACTCCTGCGTGAGGCCTTTCAGCTTCCCAAACACTTCCGCAGGCACGCCCTTGACGTGCGCCACGCCCTGGACCGTTCCCGTGCCGTCGCGAAAAATGGGAAACAGCAGCTTGCCGCTCTCGCGAAGGTTATAGAGCCATCCGCGCAGCGTGACGGACTGGCCTTCATGCTGGCCGAGCGTCGCAATGGTCGCCACCGGCGGTGGGGCAGACTGCGCCGGAGCTGCAAGTGGGATTGGTGCGGCGGGACTGATGCTTTCATCGGGCATGGGTGCATTCCTCAAGAGGCCGGCCCAAACCAGCGCCAACCGGACTCTTCAGGATAAACCGCCCTGCTGCCTTGTCGGGCCGCGGCAAGCGTTGCATGCCGCGGCCGCGTCCCGGCTACGGATGCTGACTGACGGAAAGGATGTTGCCATCCGGATCCTTGAACCACGCTATCCGCGCCCCGCCCGGCGCAGTCCAGATGCCAAGCTGCTGATCTTGAGCGAAGGGGAACTTCTCCGCCGGAACGCCCCTGTCGTTCAGCCAGCCCACAACGGCTTCAATGTTGTCGACTTCCCACCCCAGGATCGTGCCCTGCAGCGGAGTGAAGTCTGGCATTTTGGTGATGCGAATCATGTGTCCGCCTACCTTCACCACCAGGGCGAACTGATCGAGGCTGATGAATTCGAATTCCAGTTTGCCTTCATAAAAGGCCCGCGCTTTCTCGTAGTCCGTCGTAGGAACAAAACCGACCAGCTTTCCGGATGCAAGCATTTCCCCTCCTCATCGATTCGTGTGCTTCTCAGGAATAGCACTTGTGAAGTGTTTATTCTCCCGCTACTATGACAAGAAATGCCGCAAAAGTGCCACAGCATCCTACACGACAAGAACGGCCGCCTTCTGGCTGAAATTGCCAGCGTCTCGGCTGACCTTCCTCATGGCCACGTGATCCGCGAACACTCTCACCCTGAAGATCAATTGCTGTTTGCTTCCAAAGGCGTGATGACGCTCGAAACCAGGCAAGGCCTGTGGGTGGTCCCGCCCATGCGCGCGGTGTGGATTCCGGCGGACACCCTTCACTCGGTCAACATGTCCGGCTCAGTGTCCATGAGGACGCTTTATTTCCTGCCGGTGCTTTGCCGCGCGCTGCCGGCGAAGTGTTTTGTGATGCACGTGTCAGCCTTTCTGCGCGAGCTGATTCTGCATACGTGCGAGCTTTCGCGATTGAACCGAAAGATGGCCACGCAGAGACGCATTGCCGATCTCCTTATGGATCAGTTGAAGGAAGTGCACTCGGTCCCCTTGCAGCTTCCGCATCCAGTGGATTCGCGCGCAAAGAGAGTGATGGAAACTCTCCTTGCGAATCCAGGCGACCAGCGAACGCTGGAGCAGCTGTGCAAGGATTGCGGCGCGAGCAAGCGAACCATCCAGAGGCTCTTCCTGGACCAGACCAAAATGACCTTCGCCAAGTGGCGCCAGCAATTGCGCCTGCTGCACGGAATGCAGCTGCTGGCTTGCGGGGAAAAAGTGACGGCGGCTGCGCTTGAGGCAGGCTACAACAGCACCAGCGCCTTCATCGCCATGTTCCGCAAACAGATGGGCACCACGCCCGCGCGCTACCTGAAGATGGAATCGGCTGAGAGCGAAGCCTGAAGCAACGGAACGCGTAAGCGAACGCATCCTCAACGCCATGAATCTTGCGCAATCGTCGCGCATCCGGCGCCAATGCAGGAAGGGCCGAAGCCGAATTCTGCCTCTATTTCCGAGGATTGAGAGTGGCAGTCAGCGCTTCATCGATAGTGGGGTGGGCGAATTGGAATTCCGCGGTGAGGAGCTTGGCAGGAACGGCCCGCTCGCTGGCCAGAAGGGCCTCATTCGCCATCTCACCAAGGAACATGCGAAGCGCAATAGCAGGCGCGGGCAAAATGGCAGGGCGACGGACGGCGCGCGCAAGGGCACGCGTGAACGTCGCGTTGGTGACCGGTTCCGGTGCGGTCAGGTTCAATGGGCCCATCAAGGCAGAGTTGTCCATGGCAAACAGAATCGCCGCCACTGCGTCTGCCAGACTGATCCAGCTCGTCCATTGCTTCCCGGAGCCCAGGCGGCCGCCCACTCCCAGGCGGAAGAGCGGCAGCATTTTCCCCAGCGCCCCGCCTGCGGGTGTGAGCACCACTCCAAAGCGCAGATGAACCACCCGGATGCCCGCATCCACCGCCGGGCGTGCCGCGGCCTCCCACTCCTGGCAGATTTCGGCCAGGAATCCCTTGCCGGGACTGGACTGCTCGTCCAGAATCTCGTCTTTGCGATCTCCATAGATGCCGCAGGCCGAGGCAACCAGGAACGCCTGTGGCGGCTTTCGTAATCCGCCAAGCGCGGTCGCCAGCGTCCGGGTCGAGTCCACCCGGCTGCGCCGGATCTGTTCCTTATAAGCCGGTGTCCAGCGGCGGCCAGCCAAATTGGAACCGGATAAATGGACTGCCGAAGTGAACCCTTCCAGGCGCTCCGGGGCGCCAACCGGCAAAGAGTCCTCGGGATCCCATTTCAGTTCCCCGGCAGATGCCGGTTGGCGACGTACCAATTGCAGGATCATCGCGCCGTCCGCAGCCAGCGCTTGCCGCAACGCCGTTCCCAGTAGTCCCGATCCACCGGAAATCAGGATTTTTTGTGAAGTCGAGTTCATGTTGATGAGATCGATTTTCCTTATCTCTTGGTGAACAACATATGCGCAGCTTGTTCATACCAGTTCAGTGGGGCAAGAATTTCTTTTGATCCGGACAACATTCTGCGCAGAAGTGCATCCTATTTCTTGTCAAGCCACGGACGGAGGGACGCATGGGCGATTCATCGGCGGTGAAGAGCGAAGAGACACAAAAAACTCAGGTCGATCCAGAAACAGCTGAGCGCTTTATTGCTGAGAAACGGATCGGCGAACGCATCAAGCGGCTGCGGCTGAAAAAGTCGATGGGGCTGGTCGAACTGGGCAAGCACACAGGCCTTTCGGCAAGCTTTCTCTCCCAACTGGAAACCGGCCGCGTGGTCCCCACCCTGCGCAATCTCTCCCGCATCGCCATGGTCTTTTCCAAAGACCTTTCCTACTTCTTCGAGACCGAACCCAATGCGATCTTCCGGATTCATCGCCGCAAAGAACGCGTCAGACTGCCGCAAACCGGAGTTGCCGCTCCCACCTATTACTTTGAGAGCCTTGGCTACATGGTTCCCGACCGCCATATGGACCCCTATTTCGCCGAGTTCATCCCGCTCACCAAGGAGATGGAACCCAAGGCCCACATGCATCCGGGCTACGAGTTCCTTTATATGCTCGATGGCGAGCTTGAGATTCACCATGGCGACCAGGCATGCCTTCTTGAACCCGGCGACGCCTTGTACTTTGATGCAAGCACGCCGCACTCGTACCAGTGCGCCGGCAAAAAGCCGGCCACGGCGATCATTGTCACCATGCACCAGGCGCCGTCCGCACATCTCATTCCGCTGCGTTCGGTGAACGCGCAGTCGGGTCCCAAACCAATCAATCAACCGCGATAATCCATCGCATGCAGGGCCGCGACCGGAGCCTGCGGCATTTTTGCGGCACTTGTGTCATGGCGGAAGCCTGATTGTTCAAATCGCGTATGGCCAGCCCGGAATTGCCGAGAATCCGGGCCGGGTGTGTTAACTCACCCGGAAATGACAGCGAAGTATGCCGCTACATCCCGCCAATCGTCCACGCGCACAAAGCCCTTGGCATTCAAGTTGTGCGGAGCGGTGTAGAGGATACCCTGGCCTTCAAAGCGTTGCAAGTTGCGCGGCAAGTCGTCGATCAGGTAGTCGGCGCGCAGGATGCTCTTGTTTCCGCAAAACACATAATGAGTTGGCGGAATGAAAGGGAAGTGGCGCTGCAGCCAGCGGTACTTGGGACCCAGGGAGTTGGGCACCGTCATGGCCTGCGTGGCGATGAAGACCTCAAAGCGCGTGCTCAGTTCTTTAAGCACTTGCTGCGCATCGGGCATCAGTGCAAGATCCTCAAAAAAGTCCTCGGCATCGAGAAAAGCGCGCAACTGCGCCTGCCGATCCAGCGGAGTTACTTCCCATAATCCCTTGCCGGCCAGATCCTTGGGCGTGATCTCTTCCTCAAATGTCCGATTGTAGCGGCGCAGATGCTCGGCCAGCGTATCCGCCATGACCTCATCCATATCCACGCAGATGCGCTGCACTCGGGGTTCCTACGCTCCGGATTGGGATTTGGCGGTTCTGTGCTTCCGTTCAGGCCTGCTCGCCGGCTGCGGAGACTTGGGCGCCGGGGCGAATGCCGGATCCCAGTAGAGGAGCCTGCCGCAACTATCGCAGGTCAGCAGTTCGCCCTCGCGCAGTTGATTCCACGTTTGCGGCCGTACGCCCATGCGGCAGCCGTTGCACTGCTGATTCTCCGCGCGCGCCAGACCCGTGCCTCGCGAGCCGGAAAGCCGGTCGAAGCGGATGAGCCACTCCGGCGCAATCTCCAAACGCAGCGCCTCGCGCTCCGCGTTCAAGGCGCCCAGTTCCGTGTTGAACTCCCGCTGGCGCAATGCTGCGCGAGCTTTGGTCTTTTCCAGCGCGCCGGAAAGCAGTTCCACCTGGGTTCGGGCGGCGGCCAGCGCGGCTTCCTGCGTTTCGGTCCGTTCCAGGCTGACGAACTCCTCGTTCTCCAAACGTTCCGCCTCACCCGAGACGAATTGGATCTCGTGCTCAATGGCCGCGGCCTGCTCCGGCGTCTTTACCGCATCTAGCTGGGTCTTGAACCGGGCGGCCTTTTTGCGGTTATCGGCGATCTCCCGCTCCAGCCGGCTGCGCAGCGACTCCTCCCGGCTCAGCGCGTCTGAAGCATCGGCGGCCAGGCTTTCGGCCGCGGCCAGTGCTGCCTGAGCCTGGGTTGTCTCGGCGGGCAACGCTCGCAGGGCCAGGTTCAGCCGGGTGCGCTCCAAATCGACGGCTTGTAGTTTTACCAGCTTTTCAATGTGCGTTTGCATCTATGTTATGGAGTCTACGCCCTGCGCCGTCGAATGGAAAATGGCGGCCGGCGAAACTCGCGAACATAGAGACGCATGGGGAGGGCGGTTGGCGGAAAATCGAGACTCGTTCTGGCGCAGGCACCGCTGGCTCAAGTGGTTCGCGGGCGGTGTGCTGGTGCTCGCGGTTGCCCTCGCTGTGGCCGTTTCGGTGGTCCTTCGCCGAACGGAGCCGTTCCTTCGCGCCCACGTTGTTGAAGCCCTCGAGCAGCGCTTTCATGCGCGAGTCGAACTGGACAGCTTCCATGTGTCGGTCTCTCACGGGCTTCAGGCGGAGGGCCGCGGACTGCGCATCTGGCCGCCGGCGCAGGTTCACGGGGTGACAGTGGCTCCGGATGGCTCCGAGCCCCTCATCCGCCTCGACGAGTTCAATTTTCACGCACCGCTGCGCTTTGAGCCGGGCAAACCCATCAGCATCGGCGTGGTCGAGCTAAAAGGGCTGGACATTCATGTGCCGCCGAAATCCCACTTTGGCCACATGCCCGGCGAGTCGAGCACTTCTTCGCCCTCGCACAAAGCCCTAATGATCACCTTCGCATTGGACAGGATCGACTGCACTTCAGCCCATTTTGTGCTTGAAACCAACAAGCCGGGCAAGCTGCCGCTGGACTTCGCAATTGCCCGCTTCAGGTTGAGTGAAGTCACCGGCGGCCACATCCGCGCCGGAAGCGTGATGCATTTTGAGGCCGAGCTCACCAATCCACGGCCAGTCGGAATCGTTCACTCCACGGGAAGCTTCGGCCCCTGGCATGACGAGGACCCGGGCGAAACTCCAATCCAGGGCGAGTATCAGTTTGACCACGCAGACCTGGCCTCCTTCAAAGGCATTGCCGGCATTCTCTCATCGACCGGAAAGTACGAGGGCACGTTGCGCGATCTCATCGTGGACGGCGACACCGATACGCCCGACTTTCGGCTTACCCATTTTGGCAACGCCATGCCGCTGCATACCCATTTCCACGCCAAAGTCGACGCCACCAACGGAGATACCTGGCTGGAGCCTGTTAACGCTGTGCTGGGCCGTTCCCGCTTCACCGCTCAGGGGCAGGTGGTGCGAGTCGTTGTGCCCGACCCAGCTACGGGGCTGCTCACCAGCAAAGGCCATGACATTGCCCTCAACCTCAACATCGATTCGGCGCGCATCGAGGACTTTCTTCATCTCGCCAGCCGCAACTCTCGACCGCTTCTCACCGGTGCGCTCGCCATGAAAGCGGCGCTGCATATCCCCCCCGGGCCCGAGCCTGTGCACCGGCGGCTCACGCTCAAGGGTGTTTTCAATCTCGACCAGGTACATTTTGCGAGTGACAGGATTCAGGCCCGCATCACCGACCTGAGCCTGCGCGGTCAGGGCTTGCCCCACGAGATCAAGAGGGCCGATCCATCCGCGTTCCGTTCCACCATGCAAGGGAGTTTCCAGATGGCTGCCGCCGTCATTACTCTGCCGGCGCTCACGTATTCCGTCCCTGGGGCGGATATCCAGTTGAAAGGCACATACGGCACCGAGGGCGGCGCGCTGGACTTCTCCGGAGTGGCCAAACTGAATGCGACTGTTTCGCAAATGGTGGGAGGTGTGCTGGGTGTGCTGCTCAAGCCGGCCGACCGCATCTTCAAGAAGGATGGCGCCGGCACGGAGGTTCCCATTCGCATCTCGGGTACGCGCGAAGACCCGCATTTTGGCGTCGAATTCGACCGGCTGCGGCACAAGTCGCACCCTTGACGCCGGATAGGACTCCGCTCGCTTCAACTCGCCTGCCGCATGAGCAGTCTCCGTCTTGCCCGCCCCAAGCTGCCCGTGTTTGACTGAATGCCGAAGGTGGACCGACACAATGCCGTACATCCTTGCCCTTGACCAGGGAACCACGAGTTCCCGCGCCATTCTTTTTGACGAAGCCGGTGCGATCGCAGCCGTCGCGCAGCACGAGTTTGAGCAGTTCTATCCGCAGCCTGCGTGGGTTGAGCACGATCCCATGGAAATCCTCACCAGCCAGTTGAGCTGCGCGGTGGAAGCGCTCGGCAAGGCGGGCGCGCGGCCGCGGGATGTGGCTGCCCTTGGCATCACCAACCAGCGCGAGACGGTGATTGTCTGGGACCGCGTCACCGGCAAGCCCATTCATCCCGCCATTGTGTGGCAGGACCGGCGGACTGCCGGAGCCTGCGCCGCACTTGAAGAAAGCGGTGTTGGCGACGACGTTTCCAATCGCACCGGGCTGGTTCTCGACCCGTATTTTTCCGCCACCAAAGTCGCTTGGATTCTTGACCAAGTCTCCGGCGCCCGCGCTCGCGCGGAGAAGGGCGAGTTGGCTTTCGGCACGGTGGACAGTTGGCTCATCTGGCACCTGACCAGCGGTCAACGCCATGTGACGGATGTGACCAACGCCTCGCGCACGCTGCTCTTCAATATCGTCAAAGGCGAGTGGGACGAGGAGTTGCTGCGCATCTTCAACATCCCCGCAAGCCTGCTGCCGGAAGTGGTCTGGTCGAGCCAAAACGTGGGCGAAGTGACAACCACGCTCGGCCTTGGCAGCATCTCCATCGCCGGCATCGCCGGGGACCAGCAGGCGGCGCTCTTCGGCCAGCTCTGTTGGGGTCCGGGCGAGGCAAAAAACACCTACGGGACGGGCTGTTTTCTATTGCAGAACATCGGCACGGAGTTCGTTCGCTCCAAGAACCGGCTCATCACCACGCTCGCCGCCAGCTCCCAACAACGCCTGGAGTATGCGTTCGAAGGCAGCATCTTTATCGGCGGCGCGGTGGTGCAGTGGCTTCGCGACAACCTCAAGCTCATCGGCGCTTCTTCCGATGTGGAAGCTCTCGCGGCAAGTGTCCCTGACTCGGGCGGCGTGGTCTTTGTCCCTGCTTTTGTTGGCCTGGGAGCTCCGCATTGGGATCCGCATGCCGCCGGCACCATCATCGGGCTGCGCCGCGAAACACAGCCTGGCCATATTGCCCGCGCGGCTCTGGAGAGCATCGCCTTCCAGGTGGCCGACGTGCTTGAGGCCGTGCAGGCCGAAACCACGCCGCTGGCGGCATTGCGCGTCGATGGCGGCGCGGCCGTCAACAACCTCCTCATGCAGTTTCAGGCGGACATTCTTGGCGTACCTGTCGTTCGCCCTCAAGTCACGGAGACCACAGCGCTGGGCGCTGCCTATCTGGCGGGGTTGGCTACCGGCTTTTGGGCGCATCCGCAGGAACTGAAGGCCAAGCGCCAAAACGATTCCCGCTTCGAACCGAAGATGAGCGCCGCGGAGCGAGCAGAACGCAGGTTGCTGTGGAACCGGGCCGTGGGCCGCGCCAGGAGCTGGAGCGAATGAGGCGCGAAACCAATCGCTCCGATTCGAATAAAGCGAACCGAGCGTCTTTTTCACCGAAGAAGAAGCTGCGCCTGAACTCGCTCATCGGCGCCAGTGAATCGGAGGCGGTCTCATGAATCGAAAACAGATGCTGGCGAAGGTTCGCGCTCGAACGGCTCCATGGGACATTGCCGTGATCGGCGGCGGCGCCACCGGCATGGGCGTGGCCGTGGATGCGGCGGCGCGGGGCTTCAGCGTCGTCCTTGTCGAGGCGCACGACTTCGGCAAGGGCACCAGCAGCCGCAGCACCAAGCTGGTGCATGGCGGCGTGCGCTACCTGGAGCAGGGAAACATTCCGCTGGTCATGTCGGCGTTGAAAGAACGCGGGATGATGCGTCAGAATGCGCCGCACCTGGTGCACGACCTGGCATTCGTCGTCCCCAACTACACGTGGTGGGAGGCGCCTTTCTATGGGATCGGCTTAAAGCTCTACGACATGCTGGCCGGGCGCTACGGTTTTGGCGCGTCAAAGCTGCTCTCGAAGGAGGAAACTCTTCAACGCCTGCCTGCCCTGGAGCCGGAGGAACTGCGCGGCGGCGTGGTTTACTACGACGGGCAGTTTGACGACGCGCGCCTGCTCATCCATCTCGCCATGACGGCTTCAGATCGCGGCGCGGCGCTTCTCAACTACTGCCCCGCGACTGCGCTGCTTCGCGGCGCCGACGGCTACATCGATGGCGTAGTTGCGCGCGATGAAGAAAGCGGCGAGGAGTTCAATTTGCGTGCGCGCATCGTCGTCAACGCGACCGGAGTTTTCACCGATTCGATCCGCAAGATGGCAGACCCCGCAGCCGAACAACTGGTGGTTACCAGCCAGGGGATTCACCTGGTATTCGAGCGCTCGTTTCTGAAAGGCGACACCGCACTCATGGTTCCCCGCACCAGCGACGGGCGCGTTCTATTTGTCATTCCCTGGCACGGCCATGCGGTCGCCGGAACCACCGACACCCCCGTCGACGAGCCCAGCCTTGAACCCCGCGCCTATGAAGAAGAGATCGACTTCATTCTGGAGACGGCGACCCGCTTCTTCGTGCGCCCGCCCACGCGAGCCGACATACTTGCCGTCTATGTAGGGTTGCGCCCGCTGGTTAAAGGCGATGGCAAGACTTCGGCGCTCTCGCGCGACCACGTGATCCATGTGGATACTTCCGGGCTTCTGACAATCACGGGCGGCAAGTGGACGACCTATCGCCACATGGCAGAAGACTGCATCAACCACGCCATCATGCTGGGCAAACTTCCGGATGTCGAATGCCCGACCAAAAGCCTGCACATCCACGGCTATATCGAGGACTCGGCATTACTGGGAAGTCTCGAAGTCTACGGCGCAGATGCAGAAAAGATTCGAGCGCTGGCGGACGCCACACCTTCTCTAGCTGCGCAACTTCATCCCGACCTTCCATACATCGCCGCGGAAGTTGTGTGGGCTGCGCGCGAAGAGATGGCGCGATCGGTCGAAGATGTGCTCGCGCGGCGTACCCGCGCACTCTTTCTCAATGCCAACGCCGCCATCGCGATGGCCCAACCAGTGGCCAAGCTGCTGGCGGCCGAGCTGGGCCGCGACCAAGCTTGGGCCGACGCCCAGGTGGAGGACTTCACCAAACTGGCGCAGCAATACCGCGTGGTGTAAAAGGAATAGCAAGCGCGGTTCCAATCAGCGGAGGATGAAAAATGGCAGTCAAATGCAGTCACGTTGCGGATCACGTCAAGAAAGTGAAGCCGCACACCAAGGGTTGCGAAGAGTGTTTGAAGATGGGCGACACGTGGCTGCACCTGCGCATGTGTCTGGAGTGCGGCCACGTGGGCTGCTGCGATTCATCGAAGAACCGGCACGCGCGCGCGCATTTTCATGCCGTGCAGCATCCGATCATTCAGTCCGCGGAAAAGGGCGAGGACTGGCGCTGGTGCTACATCGACGACGCCTATCTCTAGGCCAGCTCGACAGCGATCTTCTTCGTTTCAGCGTCGAGCTTCACGATTTTGAAGCTGCGAATCTGGCCTGCGCTCAGCGCCTCCGGCTTGACCGTTGCCGCGGGCGCGTTTCCCTTCCATCGCGCGCTCAGCAACGACGAAAGAGCTGAAAGATCGGCTTTGCCTGCGGTCGTCGTTTCCGCCGCCGGGGTTGCCATAGACAGTGCTGTCGCGCCGCAGCTGGCCCGAATGCCCTCACCGAGCTCGACGACCGCGGAATTTGCGCCTAACTCAACCACGCGGCCGGAAACCACGTCGCCCGCCTTGTGTTCGGCAATGTACTCGTCGATGCTGGTGGGCACAAGCTGCTTCATGCTGAGCTTGATCTGGCGTTTTTCCGTATCGATGGCCAGGACTAGGGCCTTAACCACCTGGCCGGCGCGCAGCACATCGCTGGGATGATTGATGCGGCGGTCGGCGGCGATCTCGCTCACGTGCACCAGTCCCTCGACACCGTCGGCCAGTTGCACAAAGGCTCCGAAGTTCATGATCTTGGTCACCGGGCCTTCAATCTGCGAGTTCTCGGGGAACTTCTGCCGCACATCGGTCCATGGGTCGGCCATGGCATGCTTGAGTCCGAGACTGATGCGACGCTCTTCCGGCTTGATGGCCAGAATCACCGCGTCGACGCGGTCGCCTTGCTTGACCACATCGCTGGGATGGCGCACCTTTTTGCCCCACGACATCTCCGAGATATGAATGAGCCCCTCGATGCCCGGCTCGATCTCGACGAATGCGCCGAAGTCCTGGATGCGCGTGACCGTTCCCGCGACGCGCTGGCCGGACTGGAAGCGCTCCGGAACCGTGGCCCACGGCTCGGGCTGCAACTGCTTCAGGCCGAGCGAAATCTTCTTCGTCTCGGGATCGATCTTGAGGATGCGCACCTGCACTTCCTGCCCCACGGCCACCACGTCTTCGGATTTGCTCACGCGTGCGTGCGCCATGTCGCTGATGTGCAGCAGGCCGTCGATGCCGCCCAGGTCGACGAATGCGCCATACGGCATCAAGGTGCGGATGGTCCCCATCACCACGTCGCCTTCCGTCATGGCGGCGCGGCGGCCTTCCACCAGCCCGCGCGCCTGCTCCTCAAGCACCGCGCGGCGATCGACGACCACGTCTTCATCCTGCACGTCGAGCTTGGTGATGCGGCAGGTGATCTCCGTGCCCACCAGCTTTTCCAACTCGGCTGCGTCCTTGGTTCCGCTGCGGCTGGCCGGCATGAAGGCGCGCACGCCGATATCCACGCGCAGTCCGCCTTTGACGACTTCGGTCACCGTGCCTACCACGGCTGTCTTGTCGGCGAAGGCTGCTTCGAGGGCAGACCAGTCGCGCGGCTGCGCCACCTTGAAGCGCGACAGCTCGTAGTAGCCTTCCTCATTGCGTCCGGTGACGGAGACCGGAAAACTATCTCCAGGCTTCACGGCTTCGGCATCGTTATCGAACGCCGACCGCGGCAAGACCCCTTCGGTCTTGTAGCCGATGTCGAGAAAAACCTGGTCGGCGGAGAGAGAAACCACCGTGCCCTGCAATTGTTTCTGGCCGGATGGCGCTTGGTGCGAGTGGCTCTTCTCAAACGCTTTGAGCAGCGCCCCAAAATCCTCGACAGGCTCCTCGACATCGGATTCAGGCACAGCTTCGGAAATAGGCCCAGCCACGGGCGCGGCTTTAGTTGGAGCGGGCTCAGGCGCCGATTCCGTAACCGGGGCGACGGAAGGCTGGGGCTGATTTTCACGGGCGGGCTCGGATTCTTCGGCGTTTTCGTTTGTCATATCGGTCAACCCTTCCATTCTCCCATGGCTGGGCGGCTGTCTGATTTCGGCATAGAATAGTGGCAATTGCCTGGAGTTGCCGTCAAAGAGGAAGGTTCGACCGCATGGCCCGTCGCAAACTGAAGCTGAAGGTACTCAGTTCGTCGCCATGTACGCAGCCGTGGAGCGCGATGGAAGGCAATGAGCGCGAGCGGCATTGCGCGGCCTGCGATAAGCCGGTCTATGACTTTGCCTCAATGTCGCAAAGACAGATCGAAGAACTGATCCGCGAGAAGAACGGGCATCTTTGCGCTCGAAGGGTGTATCGGGCGGACGGGTCGCTGAAAACGATGGACTCTGCGCCTAGGAGCTTGTTGAAAAAGGTTCCAGTCTCGGTCTGATTTGGAGTCTGTTTCGTCTATTGAGTATGCGTGGAGACGAGCGAGTTCAGGATGAGATGTTCAG
>Ga0302320_10001556_pt1 | contig 54955 bp, 33 predicted proteins | sample Bog_T0_3_FD_202130 | JGI IMG/M metagenome (GOLD analysis project Ga0302320, IMG submission 202130) | Peat permafrost microbial communities from Stordalen Mire near Abisko, Sweden - Bog_T0_3 | ecosystem: Environmental > Terrestrial > Soil > Wetlands > Peat | place: Sweden: Abisko, Stordalen Mire...
GCCGTCGCCGCCGGAGTCGTATAACTCGACCCCACTGCTCCGTCAATGTTCACGGAATTCTTTTGCCACTGATAAGTCAGCGTCCCCGTCCCCGTTGCCGAAACCGAAAAGCTCGCCGCCTGCCCCACTTGAACAGTCTGATTCTGAGGCTGCCCAGACAGCGCAGGCGGAAGCGGATCACTGACGACGAGGCTCGCCGAGTTGCTGGTCGCGCTTCCGGCGCCGTCTGACACAACCACCGCATAAGTCGAGCCGCTGTCCGCCGCTGTTGTCACGGATGTCGTATAGGTTGCCGCAGTTGCCCCGGCAATCTTGAGTGAGTTCTTCTCCCATTGATAAGTCAGCGTCCCCGTTCCCGTTGCCTTAACTGAGAAACTCGCCGACTGACCCACTGTTACCGCCGCATTAGCTGGCTGGGCCGTGATCGCCGGAACCGAGGACGGAGGCGCCGGCGTCCCTCCGGATTCAGTGGATGACATGCCGGTAACTACCTCCTTGCAACCGCTCAGCAGCAGCGCAAAGAGCACCAATGTTCCAAAGCAATAAGTCGGCCTGCGAAGGCGTGTACCAATAGAAGACATTTCCGTTTCCTGCCGTGGAACCACCTAAGTTGAACGGCGGTCCGCTACCACTTGGGTGGCAATCGCCCTGCCACAGCAGTTGAAAACGGGTGTCAGCATCTATAGTGTTGGAAATAAATGTGTTAATGTGTGTTGAAGTCAGCAGGCGTTCAGCCGTTTTGAGGCCCGATGTTGGGGTTCAAGACAAGCTTTGTCGAGATTTTCGACAACCCCGAAAATAAAGACTATATTCTGGACTCACTGAGCGATGCCGACGGGACGGTGCAACCCTGTAACTCGCCAGGCAAAGAGGAGTGCAATGGAAGAACGGGTCTTGTTGGTCGACGACGATCCCATTGTCCTGGACTTCCTGTCGGTTGGTCTGGAGATGGAGGGCTTCAATGTCATCACTGCCGACAGCGTTTCCAGAGCGATCATTGAAGTTCAAAAGACCCAGCCAAGCATCATTCTGTCCGACTACCAACTGCACGACGGCACTGCATTCGATCTGCTCGCCTGGCTCAAGATTCGCGATTTCCGTCTCCCCGTCATCGTTCTTACCGGCCAGGTTCGCATCGATCTCGCGGTGGAGGCCATCAAGAACGGTGCCGAACAATTCATCCCCAAGCCCGTCGATCTCACCTTGCTCACCACCATGCTCCACCGCGCACTCGATAACTTCCGTAACCTGCAAAAGACCGTCACCAACAAGCTCGAACGCGCCCGCTACGAGCGCGATCCATTCCTCGGCGTCAGCCCCGCCATTCGTGAGCTAAAGAAAGCCGCAAAGCGAGTTGCCGAGGCCAACAGCACCGTGCTCATTCAGGGCGAAACCGGGACTGGAAAAGGTGTACTCGCCCGCGCCCTCCACAAAATGGGCTCGCGTTCCAATGAGCCCTTTGTCGATCTGAACTGTGCGGGACTCTCCCGCGAGTTGCTCGAGTCCGAACTCTTTGGCCATACCAAAGGAGCCTTCACCGGTGCCGTCGCCAATAAGATCGGCTTCCTCGAAGCAGCCAACCATGGCACGCTCTTCCTCGACGAAATCGGCGACATGGATCTTCAGATTCAAGGAAAAATCCTCAAGGTCGTCGAAGAAAAGCATTTTTACCGTCTCGGCGATGTGCTCGAGCGAAAAGCCGATATGCAGATCATCGTCGCCACCCACCGCGATCTGAAAAAGCTGGCCGATGAAGAACTCTTCCGCAGCGATCTTTACTTCCGAATCAACACCCTGCGCCTGCGGATTCCACCCCTCCGCGAACGCCGCGAAGACATCCCCATCATTACCGACAAGCTCGTCGAGCAACTCGCCCTCGATATGAAAAGGGGCCCAATCGTGGTCTCCGACAACGCCCGGACAGCCTTGCTCAACTATCCATGGCCGGGCAACATCCGCGAACTGCGCAACGTGCTTGAGCGCGCTGTCCTGCTCAGTGACGACGGCGTAATCCACAACACTGGCCTCGAGTTCGAAGGTCCCACTCATCAACCCGCTTCACCCGCCCCGGCCCTCAATCACCTCACCCTCAAGGAGATTGAAAAGCACTTCATCGTCCAGGCCATGCAGGCCGAGGGAGGGAATATAATCCGGGCAGCCAAGCGACTCGGTATCCACCGAAGCTCGCTCTACACAAAGATCCGTGAGTATGGTTTGTAGCCGTTGCCTTCTTGGTTCCCGCTTATTGAAGTTCAATGCAACTTCGTCCGCTCAATCATCCCTTCGCTTCTGCCTCGGCCGGAACCTCCCCAAGATTGCTTCCCCGCAGAATATCGTAGCGGTCAATCCGAGCGAACATTGCGGTCGGCTTGCCAGACACTTCCTCCCTCCGAACAAGCCGGCAGTGGCATCGAAGCAGGCAGCCGTTTTGCCGCGCTATCGGAGTAGGAAGCTGAAGCATCAACTCAAACGTGCCCCCAATCTCTGAGCTCTTGTCCTCGTCCACAACGAAGTGAACATCACGGCTGCTCATCTCGCGCGTTTGTGCTTCAATAATCCGGCGCCGAGTCATCACAAAAAGCGGCACATCGACGGGAAATCGCTGCCTATCGCTCTCCGGGATCGGCTTTCCATAGTTGGCGAACATAGACACTACGCCTGCAACCAGGTAACCAATTCCTGAAGCCAAACAAGAGATTCCCTTATCTCTATGACTGCACTGCCCTTACTCGCCTTCCCCCAATGCCGCGAAGCCAAAGGCAGAATCTGAACTGTCGCACATCTGGACAGAAAATCTTAAGATATGTCTGTTTTTGCGACACTTTCGAACTCGGAATTCGTCCCCCGTCCCAGTCGCCAATTGCTCCCAAGCCGCAATCTCAGCAACCCCCAGCCCTTTCCCCCCATCCCAATACCTGGCAGGAACGAAGTGCTTCACTCCCTTATACTTGGTTCAATCCTCGGAATCCCCGCACCTGGAGTAAAAACCGACATGACCGCTGTTCGATCAGACGCATTCGTATTCCTCGGCGCAACCGGCGACCTTGCCTACAAGCAAATCTTTCCCGCGCTCCAGGGGCTCATCCGCGATGAAGGCTTCAACCTGCCCATCATCGGGGTCGCCAAGGCAGGCTGGACTCTGGAACAGTTGCAAGGCCGCGCCAAAGACAGTCTTGAGAAGAACGGCGGCATCGATCCGCCATCTTTCCAGAAGCTGATCGCCCAACTGCGCTATGTCGACGGTGATTACAGCGATCCGGCTACTTTCGCCCAACTCCGCACAGAACTCGGCCAGGCGCAGCGGCCCCTCCACTACCTGGCCATTCCGCCCAGCCTGTTTGAGATGGTCGCCGAAGGTCTTGCCGCCTCCGGTTGCGCCAGCAACGCCCGCGTCGTGATTGAAAAGCCATTCGGAAGAGACCTCGCGTCCGCCCAGGAACTGAGCAACACCCTCCACAAATTCTTCGCGGAAGAAGACATCTTCCGCATCGATCATTTTCTCGGCAAAGAGCCTGTGCAGAACATCCTCTACACGCGCTTCGCCAACCCCATGTTTGAGCCCATCTGGGACCGCGACCATGTCCGCAGCATTCAAATCACCATGGCTGAAGACTTCGGCGTTCAAGATCGCGGCAAGTTCTACGACGAGGTCGGAACCCTGCTCGATGTGGTGCAGAATCACCTCTTGCAGGTGCTGGCCAATCTCACCATTGATCCACCCACGGGCGAAGACCACGACGCGGTGCGGGACAGAAAAAGCGAACTGATGCGCGCCATTCGCCCCCTCAAACCGGAAGACGTGGTGCGCGGCCAATACACCGGCTACCGGTCAGTCCCCGGAGTCGCCCCCGCGTCGCTTGTTGAAACCTTCATCGCAGTCCGGCTCAACATCGACAGTTGGCGCTGGGCAGGCGTGCCCATCTACATGCGCGCCGGCAAAGTACTCCCCGTCACCTGCACTGAGGCTCTCATTGAATTCAAGCGCCCACCACGGGAGACCTTCGGCGAAATCGTCCCATCCACCTCCGCCCACATGCGCATTCGTGTCAGCCCGGATAGGTCGATTGGTATGGGTTTCCGAGTCAAGACGCCGGGTGAGCGCATGGTGGGCCGCGACGTCGAACTCGCGTTGCATCGCCAGGCCGCGGATGAAAAGCCCCCCTATCAGCGCCTTCTGGGCGATGCCAGCCGCGGAAACAGCGAACTCTTCTCCCGTCAAGATCTGGTCGAGGCACAGTGGCGCATTGTGGAACCGATCCTCGGCAACGTCACGCCCCTGTACAACTACGATCCAGGCACTTGGGGACCCGACGAAGCTCACCAGCTTATCGCTCCCGACGGGCCCTGGTTCGACCCCAACCTTGAACCCGAACCTCCCTGCGACTAGGTCGCAGCAGCCTTCGCAGAGTCCCCCGGTCTCGGTCTCTGAGTAAAACAATCGGGGGCACCCGTCTCGTCTTTCAGACATCGAAGTACAGTGCCGCGTTCCGTCACAGGTTGCACCCATACAATAAGCCATGGGCTCTTCCATTCCTTCCCCGATCGCATCGTCCGCAACTCCCGCCCCCAAAAATGGCTCCATCCGCTTCGGCTTCGACAACACTTACGCGCGCCTCCCGGAACGCTTCTACTCGCGCCTCGATCCAACCCCGGTAACTGCCCCGCGCTTAATTCGCCTCAATGTTGACCTGGCCCGAAACCTCGGCCTTGATCCAGAAGCCCTGGCCGGTGCGGAAGGCGCCGAAGTCCTTGCCGGAAATCGCATTGCCGAAGGCTCCGAGCCTCTGGCAATCGCTTACGCCGGTCACCAGTTTGGTCATTTCGTCCCTCAACTCGGAGACGGCCGTGCCAACCTGCTCGGCGAGATCGTGGCGCTTAACGGTGTTCGCTACGACATTCAACTCAAGGGCTCCGGCCCCACACCGTTCTCCCGCGGCGGCGACGGTCGAGCCGCTCTCGGCCCTGTGCTCCGCGAATATATTCTCAGCGAAGCCATGGCGGCTCTTGGCGTTCCCACAGCCCGCGCTCTGGCCGCGGTCACCACTGGCGAGCGCGTCTTGCGCGAAACGGCCCTGCCCGGTGCAGTGTTCACCAGGGTTGCGGCAAGCCACCTCCGCGTGGGCAGTTTTCAATTCTTCGCCGCGCGGCGAGACCTCGATGCCGTTCGCACTTTGGCCGATTACTCCATCGCGCGACACTACCCGGATGCCGCACAAGCCGCGCAGCCATATCGCGCACTGTTGCAGGGCGTAGTCACCAGGCAAGCACAGCTCGTGGCGCAATGGATGCTCCTCGGGTTCATCCACGGCGTGATGAATACCGACAACACCTCAATATCGGGAGAAACCATCGACTACGGCCCCTGTGCCTTTATGGAAGCCTACGATCCCGACACAGTCTTCAGCTCCATCGACGCCCAGGGACGTTACGCCTATGGGAATCAGCCTCGCGCCGCGCTTTGGAATCTCGTGCGCCTGGCCGAGGCACTGGTGCCCGCAATGGAACAGGAGGCAGGGAGCCAGGAAGCGGCCGTAGCCGCGGCAAACGAGGCGCTCGCGACATTCGAGCCGCAGTATCAAGCAGCTCGCAGCGCCGGCCTGTTGCGCAAGATCGGCCTGAGTGCCGAACAGCAAGGCGATTCTGCACTGGCTGAAGACCTGTTGGCGCGCATGGCAGCCAATCAGGCCGACTTCACGCTGACCTTCCGCCGCCTCTGCGCCGCTGCCGAAGCACCGCAAGGCGACAGGGAAGTACGAGCGCTCTTTGCCGACCCCACCGCATACGACGACTGGGCTGCTAACTGGCGTCAACGCCTGAGTCATCAGCCCCTGAACAAGGATTCAGGCTCCGCGCAATCCCGCTCGGCAGCCATGCTGGCAGTCAATCCCGCGTTCATCCCGCGCAACCACATGGTGGAAGCAGCCCTCGATGCCGCAGTTTGGCGGCAGGATTTTCAACCATTCGAGCAACTGCTTGAAGTTGTGACACGCCCCTACGACGACCAGCCAGACCGCGAGCGCTATGCCGTGCCCGCCCGCCCTGAAGAGCGTGTCAGCCGAACGTTTTGCGGCACCTGATTATGGGACTCTCCCGAAGTGGCTGAAAGAGTTCCGCAGCCTTGCTTTCTTGAAAGTTCCGGTGCAGATGCCAGCCCGACTTTCTCAAAGGTCGCGGAAAGTTGTAGCGCCGACCTCCCGGTCCGCTGTCCTGAGCCTCCCGGCCCTCAGAAATCTCGCCCCGCCCTGAAATCCGCGGTTTCACGGACTCTGTGAGAGATACAGGTGAATGCCTGTTCGCTCGTCACGTTCTGCCCACTGAGCAATACTGGTCAGCATTCCCTCTGCGCGCCCGCGCATGATGCAAATCATAGATCCCCCCACGCCCGACACCTGCATCACCAACCCCTGGCAGTCGCGGTCAATCCCGCATAGGAGAACGAAATGGATCATCAGTTCATGGGTTTCTATTTCACGAATACCCAGATCATTATTGCTGCGGTGATTCTTGCCGTCGCCATTCTCATCGTCGTCGTCGCGGTAGTTCAGTACCGCAAAACACGCACACTGAAGCTGCGCAATCAATTTGGAACCGAGTACGACCGCGCCATTGTGACCCATGGTTCCACGCGGCAAGCTGAAGCCAAACTTGCCGATCGCGAAACGCGGGTCGATGCCTTGAAGATTCGCGAACTCGGCGCCACTGAACGGGAACGTCTTGTCGGCGAGTGGCAAACCGTGCAATCCCGCTTTGTCGACCACCCCAAGGCCGCTGTCACTGAGGCGGACGATCTAATCAACTCACTTCTTGAAGTCCGCGGCTACCCGCGGGCCGGCTTTGAACAGCGCGCCGCAGATCTATCCGTGCATTATCCCCGCGTCATGGAAAGCTATCGCGTTGCACATTCAATCGCCGTCCGGACCGGATCGTCCGAGGCCACCACCGAGGAGCTGCGCACCGCAATGATCAAGTATCGGGCCATCTTCGATGACCTCATCCAGGACCAGAGACCGGCAGCAGCCAGAACTGCGGCGTAGCCTGACGAATCCCCCGCGCGCAAGCAAACAGAAGATGGAAGATTGCAGCCAGTACCGTAATCGTCTGAAGCTGTAGCGCCGGTCTCCAGACCGGCTGTCGTGCGGGTCTCCAGACCCGCGCATGGTGCAAATGTAGGCGGCCAAAACACTAGAGCGGCCAGCCCCTGGCCGCTCTATCGTCCGTGCCATGAATCATCGCTCTGTTTCGCACGTCTCCGCAGGACAGTTGGACCTGGATCGCATCAACCACCGCTTAGCGCAACCTCCATCGCAGCGGCGCGTGCAGCGCGCTTGCCCCCCGCAACAATATTGTCCCGTCCGGCAATCGCTTCAGCGGATACCGCACCCCGTTCACCTCAGCCTGTGAAACTCCGGCAGCAAGTTTCTCCGGCAACGTAATCTCAACCGTCCATTCGCCGGGTCGCGAAGGCGCATACCAGCCCTCGTACCTGCCGGCCCCAGACTTCGCCACCCCCAGCAGCGGGGAATCGAACCGATACGACTCCACAGGCAGCGCCGGCCTGACCTTCACGCCGGCCTCAGTGAACTCAATCCCCAGCAGCTTTGTTGCGCCGTAAAGATAGCAGGCATGAGAGTGCAGATTCAAAACAGGGAAGTCCGTGCCATGAAAATACTGTTCATTCGCTGCCCCGCCAGGCAACTTGTTGAGCGTAGAGTTGTAAGAATCGTTCCCGCTCCACACTCCGTACCATAGATCCGGATAAGCCTCCGCGTGTCGCGCAAGCGAGTTCTTCTTCCACTCATCCCACGCCATATCCTTGTCAATCTCAGCCAGCGCCCACACCAGCGTTTGATTCAGGCTCGGCCAAATCGCGCCCCGCTCCAGCGTTCCCACGCTCGTGGCGCCGCCTGACCTCATCTCCGGCCCATCGCTCATCTGAGCAGCTCCAAGCGGGCCAATACGAAGCAGCCGATCCACATTTCGCACCAGTTCAGCAGCCTGCTCAGCAGTAGTAACCCCCGCAACCATGGCCCACGGCTGCGGTTCAATCCACAACGTGTCGTCTCCCAGCCACCCCAGTTTCGGTCCCAGCCATGCCCGCTTGAACCATTTCCCGTTCCATTGCGCCTGCACCACCTGCCGATTGCGTTCAGCCGCTATGCTCGCTTCCTTTTCAAGTCCTGAACCATCGCCCACATATCGCAGCATGCGTGCATACTCGTCGAAGACCCACGCGGACATCGCCGAATTCAGCACACTCTCGCCCTTTTCCACGCTTTCACTGAATGCCAATTGCGCCCAGGTTGCAAGCAGCCCATCGTTCCAGTCGTCAGCCAGCATCCGCACAATATCGTGCTGTCCCAATCCGACATCGTTGATCTGGTGCCGATAGCAGCGCGCCAGCAGGTTGCCAACCGTATCGGTCCGGCCGGCGGTTGCGGAGAATCTTGCCGGAATCCTCTCGCTCAGAAAATCCGCGTCGCGCGTCGCAAGCACATACTCGCTTGCTGTCCAAAGCAGCCACAATGGCAAGTCGCTGGCCTTGTCTGAAACGATGGGCGCAATCACGCCGTGGCCCACAATTCCATACGGAATGGACCCATCGTCCCGCACCTCCTTCAGCGTGTAGCGCAAAATGCTTCTCACAATCTCCGCATCGCTGAACAGGAACGGCATGCTGTGTTGCAGCGGGTCCCGCGCAGCCCCCTGAAAGCCCATCGTGTATTGATAAAAGCCATTCTGGTTCAGAATGTGTTCGCCAAAATAGTCGTCGAAAGTCTGGCTGCTCCTCAGGTAATAGTGGGTCCAGGTAGCCTCCCGCTTGATCCACGGCTCCGCCGCCACTTCGAATCGCATCCCGTGCTTCTTCCACGCTTCGCTCGACCTCTTCAGTTCCAGCTCCGGAGCAGCTTGATACTTGGCGATCAATGATTCCAGCGCAATTCCTTCCGGAAGGTACCCATACATAAAGCAGACGGCCCGCTTCTCTTTGGGACCCAGATGCAGTGTGCGCTCAACCAGAAGGCCCGTCGCCGGCCCGGCGTAATCCGCATCCCTTCCCATCGCCTGCTGCAATCCGCTGGGGTTCGCAGCACCGCCCGATCCAAAGAATGTCCCCCCATCCCAACTCATCCCCGTGGCTGGCCCATCCAGCGACACCAGGAAAGTCTGCGGATTCTCCGTGCAATCAAATTCGGTCCCAGGTCGCAAATCCCCAATCGGAGTAATGAACCCATTGGAACTCCGCTTCAGAATCTCCTTCGTACGCTGCCATGCGGCCTCTTCCTCCGCTGACCGGCCTTCAAAGCGTTTGGATTCCTTCAGCCCTTTCATTCCATCGAGTCGCGTCACAGTGGATCTGAACCTGCGCCCCAAATCCCGCCGCAACTCAACCGAGGTGCCTGCCCCGGTCATCGCTTCAATCCCCGATCGAAACGAGAATTGGAACGGCTGGCAGCCCCAGTACTCCACCCACCGGACCGTCGCGGCTACATCCTGTTTATTCGTGACGGTCGTCTGCGAAAGCAGCACCGGATCGTCCCCGAACGGCGCCGAGATCACCTGGTCAATGGAGTAACTCCGCCCGGCAATCCGCTTGCGATAATACCCAATCCCAAAAATCCGCTCGAACCCATCAACGCTTCCGTCGTAATAGGTGCTCAGCGTTTCGTGCCCATCCGTCAGATAGCCAAGTCCGCCCCCGAATTGACTTCTCTCCGGATCGATATCGTTCAGAATCTTCGGGCATCCCTCATCCTGACGCACTCGCACATGCCCGTAGTTTGAAGCCAGCGCAATGATCCGATCATTGCCAACCTGGTGAATATGTTCGGTGGGTGTAAGAAACCCGGGTTGCACATCGGTCACCGCGTGGGGATTCGTTGTCTGGTTCGCCGTGTAGTGAAATGCAGGCAGCCCGAACTCGTCTTCAATCCACTTGCCGAAGTTCCCCGACCCATAAGCCGCATCCGACAAAGCCGAAGCGTTCCCCGCATCGTTCACCCTGCCGGCGGCAGCCCCCTGCAGCTTGCTTGAAAGTGCCACTCCCAACGTGCCCCAGAGAAACTGCCTGCGGGTTGCTCCCATTTCGTCCCCCGTTTCCCAAGTTCAATCTCGACCACGCGATTGTAAGTTACCAGCTCAGACCTTCGGAAGCCCCGCTCCGCTTCGCGTCAGTTGATAAGATCAATTCCAACCGAGTCTTCCTGTACGATGTGTTCGTGGTAGAAAATTCCCAACCAAAGTCCACCATTCAGAGGCGCCAGCAGGATATGACGGCATCGTCGACACTCAGCTACACCGGCGCGGACGGCCAACACTCCTTCACCCTCACTCAGAAGCCCGTCATGATCGGCCGCCTGCCAGACCAGGACATTGTGCTACGCGATCATTGCGTCTCCCGCCAGCACGCCATGATCGTGCTCGATGATGGCTGCTACACCGTTGTAGACCGAAACAGCAGCCACGGAACTTTCGTCAACGGTCAACGCGTCGAGCGGGCCGTACTCAACTCCGGCGACCAGTTGCACCTCGGCTCGCTCGATGGGCCATGCCTGGTCTTCAAGAGCGTCGCACCGGTGAGCCGTGACATTGGCCATACCGGCAAACTCGGAAACCTATTGTTCTCCATCGCCGACTTTCCCCTCACCGCGGAACAGCAACTGCCCGCAGTGCGCGAGATGGGCCAGCTGAATTGGCTGCTCAACGCCGCCCGCCAACTCAACGCCGGCGGCGCCATCGAAGAAATCCTCACCACCTTGCTGCAACTTACTTTGCAGCTCACCGGCGTCCAGCGCGGTTATGCCTTCCTCCGCGATGGCGGTGAGATGAAGCTCGCACGCGGCCTAAATGCAGCCGGCCAGGTGCTTCAAGAGGACTCCACAATCTCACGCGGCGCCATGCGCAAGGCAATCGAGAGCGACGCCAAGTTTTCCATCAGCGATACGCTCTCAGACAATGCCGCGGCAGGCTGGGCAAGCATCATGGCCAATAGCATTCGCAGCATCTATTGCATCCCTCTGCGCAAGCGGGATGCAAAGAACGCACACGCCGACTTACTGGGCCTCCTTTATCTCGATAGCCAGATCGGACGGGGCAACCTCAGCGAAGTCGATCATCGGCTTCTCGACACCATCTCCACCGAAGCTGCGGCGCTCCTGCAAAATGCGTTGCTCGCCGACGAGGAAGCCAAAGCCCGCAAGGCCCGCGAAGAACTGGCCGTCGCAGCGCAAATCCACAACGGTCTCATGACCATCACAATGCCTGTGATTCCATACGCCAGCGTCCAGGCCAGAAGCATCCCATGTCTTGAAATCGGTGGAGATTTTTTTGACGCTCTGGCGCTCGAAGATTGCGTCTGCGTCGCGATCGCGGACGTTTCCGGCAAAGGGATCCCAGCGGCAATTGTGGCCGCAACCCTGCAAGGCATCATTCATGCGCAGTTGCTCTCAGGCCACAGCCTTCCGCAGATTGCAACTCTCGTCAATCAGTTCCTCTGCACCCGCAATGTCGGCAAATACGCAACCATGGTTCTGCTCAAACTGTTTCACGATGGACGGCTGGAATACATCAACTGCGGTCATATTCATCCCCTGCTCGTTCATTCGTCCGCAGTGGAATGGCTCGATGAAAGCAACATGATCGTCGGGCTCATCCCGGATGCGCGCTATACTTCAGTCCAAATCACACTCCAGCCGGAAGATCGCATTCTGCTGGCGACCGACGGGTTGGTCGAGGCGGAAAACACTGCCGGAGACGCAATCGGGGAATTCGGTTTTGCCCAGATTTCCCGCAACCTCGACCTCCACGCAATACTCGATCACGTGGTCAGATTTTCCGCACCCAATCAGGCTCAGGACGACTGCACATTGGTTGAGGTCAAGTTCACTGGCGCCGCAACCTCTGCTGTCTGAAAACTTCGCCCTGCTCAGAAATTCGTTGCCAGCCGCAGCGAATAACTTCTTGACGAACCAATGGCGTTCCCGGAGAAAAGCCCGCCAAAATCGATAACTTCGAGCTTGTTGCTCAGGTTCTGGACGTCCGTCTGCAACTTCACCAGGTATTTTTCTCGCTTGTAGAGATCAACTCCCACCGAAGCATTTTCCGTAAGGTAGGGACTGATACGACCGCGGTCAAAATTGAGGTGATGAATCACCGTCTGTCCGTATTCAGTCGCATATTGCTCAGCGGTCAAGTCCGCTTCGAACGGCAATCCGCTGTTGTAGTTGCTTCCCAGTGCGATCCACAAGCGCGGGGCAACCTGATAACGCAAGCGTGCGCGCATCGTATTCCGTTGGTCCTGCGAATCGGGCGTATGTCCGGTCAGTTCGGTTACCGCGCTGGCGGCATCATCCCCAAGAAACAGACCGCCTGTTACAGGATTCCAGACATTCCCCACAATGTAGGAGTAGCTGACGGCGCCGGAAATTCCCCTCCAGTCCTGAACCTCCAGTTTTCCCTCCGCACCATAGAGAATGCCTTTTTTAAACGAGATCGGGAAGCTTATCCCGGTGCTCAAAACCTGGGAGTCGTCTGCATAGTTGTTCACATCGCGGCGGAACATATTCGCATCCACCCTCACTCGATTGAACAGTGCTTTGGTCAAACCCACTTCGTAATAACTGCCGTGAGAAGGCGGAACCGGCAGTTGCACCGCGGGCACACTGGTGTCCAGAGACTCCGCTAACGAAGAACTCGATAGAAGAATGTTCTCAAACGAAGGCGTCTGAAAGATGTGATCGTACGAGCCGTGAACGTTCAGGCCGAGTGTGGGAAAGAAGCGCGACAGGGCGACGCGCGGACTGAAGGCATTTTGGTTCAATAGCAGTTGATAATGGTCCCATCGCAGTCCGGCGTTGACTGTCCAATTCCCCAGCCGGATCAAGTCTTGAACATAGGCGGACTGTTCCAGATCCGGACGCCTGCCCGTAAAAGCAAACGTCGTCGCACCCGCATCCAGGATGCCAAGATTGATCGGGCATCGAGGATCTGAAGGGTCGGTGCAGTCGGGAATTACGCTGCTGAAGTCTTCGTTCAGAAAGGTCGAGTCAGATTCCACGCCCGCCTTCCATTCTTGCCTGCCATGATGAATCGAGCCGCTGCCGCTGAAATAAAACTCCTTGAAGTCGTTTTGCTGGGTCGCGATTACAGGCCAGGATGCTGGGTTGGAATAAAAATCATTGGAATTGTCGCGAGCCATCACGCGCAGCCAACCAATTGTGTCCGCCGAAAAAAGATGTTGATACGAGGCGCTACCCAAGGTCTCGAAGTTGCCCCCTGTTTGTAGTTGCCCTCCCGGTATAAACACGCAGTCACTCGGCTCGCCTCCGGGCGCAACGGGTTGGCAGCCGACGTCGTTGTCCGAGTCTGGCAAATATCCGCCATTCTGCTGAATCAGTTCATTGGGGATCTCGTAGCGCGCGAGCTCATGGCGCACTATCAAGGTCAGACGGTCTTTCTGAGTCAGATCCCGCTCGTAGTTCGCTCCAAAACTGCCGGTCGTGCCGTTGTTGGTGTAATTCTCAGGGACAACCGGGTTCAGATAATGGCCCGTCATGTTGCCCGAGACGCTCGCGCCAACAGTATTCCCCTTCCATGTCGATTGGCCCTGAGCATTGATTCCACCCGTGGCATAGCTGCCGCCGAGAACAGTGAGTTGTCCGTGAAGCCCCGGATCGGCGCTTTTCAGCGTATTCACTTCAATCACGCCGCCCATCTTTCTGCCATACTCAGCGGGAATGCCGGCTGTATAAATCTTGAGGGACTCGACCTCATCGGCTTCCACTTCCGGGCCAAAGCTCGGCGAGCGGTTGTCGGTCAGCGGAATCCCGTCCACAATAAATTGCGTCTGATATTCCGATCCGCGTGGATGGAGAACAGCGTTGCCTTCGTAGAGCCAGCCGGGCTCCGAGTTCACCAGATCCTGCATCGAGCGGCCGGGAAGCGCTGTCAATCGATTCTCAATCGTCTCCAGACCCATATCATTCACTGAACCTGCGCGATACGGATCCACCAATGTGCCGGACGCGCTGACTTTGATCGAAGCGGAAACCAAGCCAAGCCTTAGCCGAATCGTGCGATCCAGAGGAATCGCGGAACGTATTTCAACCGACTCGGATTCGGCCGCAAAACCACGAGCTCGCACCTCCACCTGGTAGATCCCATAGGGCAGGCGCTTGGCATCCAGGTTCCCCTGGTCATCCGTAGTGTATGTAGTGCGATACTCGTTGCCCTGGCTCACAAGTTCAACCGAGCTCTTCAGGCCTGAACCATTGGGATCTGTGATGGCTAAACGCAATTCCCCGGTGGTGCTTTGTGAAAGCATGGGAAGGGTCCACAGAAGCCCTGCAATGATCAGCGCCAGCTTCATTTTTGGTTGTCTCCCAATAGGAACATTCCGAAGCCGGCCGATTGGTTCAGTCTCTTCTCAATCTCTTCAGCAGAGCTCAGAACAAGGTGGCAGCAAGCTCGCATGAGGAAACCTCTAGACTCTTGCTCCATAGTAAAACGTCGGCGCTCTGTTCCGGCAAAGCTGAGCGAACGGTGATCCCCTCCAATCAAACTTAGCAGCCTGTGGTAAAAGTCATGTTTTGAAAGGGCACAACTTCAATAGCCTGCCCTGAGCGAAGTCGAAGGGTGCCGCAAGTAGTTGACAATCAAGACGGGCTTTGCAGGCTGCGGAAAAACTCACTCCGGAGGGGATTCTTGCGGCTTTGTAACAAGGGAACGGCTTCAGCCGGGCCAATAAAGCCAATCAAATTAATACTGGGCTTCAGCCCCTGCTAAGGCCGGGACTGGTAAAGCCCTTAGATTCGCCTTTTTCCGCAGCCTCTTTAGCCACTCAGGGATAGCCGATTCTTATCCGTCAGGAATGTCCCCGGACTCGCATCGCTCGTTTGCAGCTTCGAATGCGCAACCGGTCTATTTTGTCCGAGATACAAAATCTTAAAACAGATGCATAGCCCCTGCCACCCCGCCACATTGGCTGCACCGTCATCAAACCAAAGGGATTAAACCGAAAACCTAAGAACTTATCTGCAAATTGGTAGCGCTGACCTCCAGGTCGGCTGTCGCGTGGATCTCCAGGTCCACGACTCCTTTCTTGCGGCTTAGTCAGCTTCGATTCAGGCACTCAGAGCAGCGACGATATCGGATCAGGCAATTTACGGATAAGCCCTAACTCTACATATCAAATCAAAGGGCTTACAAGCCGCCAACAACCGCAAAGCAGGACGACCGCATGAATCGATTTTGTTGCCCTGTCACTGCGCCAATGTTGCCAGCGACAGCCAAACCCTTCAAGATATCCTTATGAATGGAATCGCGGTCCCGCTTCTGTCGATGGTCTGCCTTGTTTGCTCTCTGCCGCAGGGACTTTCTCAAAGCCCTCATCAGGAATGTCCCGTCGTTGTGAGCCAGGTTCAACTCAGTTACAACCATGCAGAAGCCTCCTCCCGACCGCAGCTCATTGTAAAGTTCGCCAACCAGTCAAAGAAGCTGGTTTCAACAGTGAAGGTCGGTCTCTACCTCATCGACGCCGATGGAAGACCCCGCGCCTATCCAGATTCCCTCGAGTATCCCGGCGGTTTGGAAATCGGCAAGACGCGGAGGTTTACATGGGATCTCGACTTCGACTCAGTGGACATTCATCGCGCCGGCGAGACGGTTGTTGTCCAGAAGATCGAGTTTGCCGACGCGTCCACCTGGAACGATGACGGCTCGGAGTCCTGCTCATTCAAGGTGGACTACCACGCCAAGTGACAAGGCTGCATCGCGCCCCTCGCGCCAACCGCATTCCCTTACAGATTCGCCGCAAAAAAATCGGTGAGCTTGCGAAACAGGGTCAGCCTGGCGCCGCGATCCTCAAACAGATCCTTCCGATCCGGAAACAACAGAATGTCGGCATATTTTGACTCATCCAGAAGCGCATCGAGCAGGGCCATGGCGTTTTCCGGATGGACCCGTTCGTCCAGAGTTGCCTGCGCCAGCAGCAGCGGTCCGCTGAACTTGGCGGCATTATCCAACGGAGAGGACGACAGCCACCCGTCCTGATTGAGCGTCGGGTCCCCAAGGTAACGCTCCGTGAAGACCGCGTCGAAGAGATGCCAGTCCGTGATGGGAGAGCCGGCAAATCCTGCCTTGAAAACCGAGGGGCGACCCATCATCCCGGTCACCGTCATAAACCCGCCGTATCCCCATCCGCAACCGCCGATCCGTGCCGGATCAATGAAGGGCAAAGACCGTAAATAGTGGATTCCGTCTCGCTGGTCGGCCATTTCCGTCCCGCCCAGCCGCTGATGCACAGGTTCTTCAAACAGGTGACCGTGCCCGCTCGATCCGCGGCCGTCGAGGGCAAATACGACATAGCCCTTCCGGGCCATCATTGAAAACCAAAGCGAGATTTCTCCGCCCCATTGGTCGCGCACAATCTGCTCGCCGGGCCCACCGGCAATGTATACGATGACCGGGTAACGCCGCGCCGGGTCAAAGTCCGGCGGCTTCATCATCCACGCATCCAATGCGGTGCCCATGTGGTTCTTTACGGTGAGAAACTCCGCAGGGCGCATCAGGCTTTCGCCGCTCTTGAACGGCGCGCTGTCGGTCAGCGTTTTTATCTTGGTTCCATCAAAATGAAGCAGGCTCAGGCTTGGCGGCGTCATCTGGCTTGACCAGATGTCTACCAACGTATCGGAACCGGCAAGCATGTGAACATCGTGTGTGCCACCTTCCCTGGTAACGCGCCCAAACCCTTGTCCGTTCATGTTCACGCGATACAGTTGACGCTGAAGAGGGCTCTCCGCCGTCGCCGTAAAGAACACCGCGCCCGCCGCCTCGCCTACGCCAACCAGCGATGTCACTTCCCAATTCCCCTGTGTCAGTTGCGCAAGCTGCTGGCCGGAAGTGTCATAAAGATATAAGTGGCGATAACCGCTCCGCTCGCTTGACCACAGAAAACGATGGGAGTCCTTCAGAAAATGCAGCTCATCTCCAAGATTGATCCAATACGCGTCTTTGTCCGTCAGTATCACTTTCGAGGAACCCGTTGCTCCGTCGGCCAGCAGCAACTCAAGCGTCTTCTGGTCGCGGCTGAGCCGCTCGATCGCGAGGTGCTTCCCGTCCGGCAGCCAATGAACCCTTGGGATATAGAGGTTCGGGTCGCGGTCAATATCCATTCGCACCGGCTTTCCAGCAGAGACTGCCTGTGTGAACACATGAATCGCCGGAATCGCGCCGCCCGGTTTGGGATAGGCGATTGAATGTTCGACGCCATCTGCACTGCGATTCGAGTACTTGTCCACCGCGCGGTCGTCGGTCTCAATCCATGCAATGGAAGAGGAGTCGGGAGACCACCAATACCCCGACTTCAGCCCCAGTTCGTGAGAGTAAGCCCAATCCGGCTCCCCTTCCAGAATATCGGTGCCTGGCTTGGGTGAAAATGCCCGCACAGCTCCGGTCTTGCCATCCACCACCCAGAGGGCGTGGCCGCGGACAAAACTTACCCATTGTCCATCAGGACTGATCTTCGCATCGCCGATTGCCTCGTCCCCGCTCAACAGGTGCCGGAAAGAATGCGCGTCAACATCGAACCATGCTAAAGAAAAGCCTCCGGCCAGCAGAAGGGCATGACCGTCCGGCGCCCATGCGTAATCCAACTGCGCAGCAGCCTTTCGGGCGGTCTCGTCATCCTCATCGTCGGCTTTGTGAGCCGCGTTGCCGAGAGCTGCGGAGATCTGCTGAGCTGAAACCAAAACCGTCTCCATCCCCGTAGCCGGGTCGAAGCTCCAGATCTCCGAGGACGGAAGAGTTCCTCCCGGCAGCGGGCCAGCCTTCGGCTCTGTCCGAATATAGGTCAAAAGCTTCCTGGCCGGGGACCATTCCAACTCATAAGGGAGTGCCTGATTCCGCTCGTGTTCCTCCGAGATGCGCTCCACAGTAAGGGACTTGTCTGCCGGCGTCTGCTGTGCAATCAGGCTGCAGCAGACTGCTGCCATCGCAAGCCCCGGCAATACCAGGTTCGAGAAACGGGGAAACTTCACACATACCTCTCAATTCATTGAAAGTGCTGCCAGTTGCAGCCATTGTAGCAATACCGATCGCATCGCTTGATAAGGCTGCAACTTCACCTCTGCGTGTTAGGACCACCCAGGCTCCTGCAGTCCTCATTGACCAATAGGACCGGCTATGTCCAACCGCGGCGGGGCGCTCTTTTGAACTCAGTGGGGCACTGGCTCTTGAGTCGAAAGTCTTCACGATTGAGCAGCTTCAAACACTTTTTTCGTGTGTATAATGTGGAGAACTCTTGATTGTTGGTTGTTCTCCGGGACCTTGGGCAAACAAGGTGACGTTGAAGACTTTCCTGAACATTCGAATGCCGGTATCGTTCCGCGCATTCGAGGCCAAAATTAGTAAATAGAATGAACCACTCTTTGAAAAGAGTTTCCAAGTAGCCGGCGACGATTTTGGGCATCGCTTACAGCAGTTTCTCTATTGCGGAAAACCTCTAGATTCCGCCTGCCGCGACCACGACAAGAACAAGCATTCGTCAACGACAATTGCACCATCTCAAACCCCGACCAAGTTGGCAAGGATTGATACCTATTATGTCCCAAGTGAGCGCCCGTAAGACCCGTAAGATATGCAAAGCCTCGGCGACACCGGCCGGTCGCCGGAAAAACCTCGTCGCAGCCAGCCTCCTGCTGGTTGCCGGTTGCCTGGCTGCGCACGCCCAGGTCAATGTCACCACCTGGCAAAACGATTCCCAGAGGACCGGGCAAAATTTGGGCGAGACCATTCTGACTCCGTCGAATGTAAATCCCACTCAGTTCGGCAAGCTGTTCTCGCAATCCGTGGATGGGGTTGTCTATGCACAGCCACTGTACCTTTCCAATGTTTCAATCAACGGGCAGACGCATAACGTAGTCTTTGTCGCGACGGAGCATGACAGTGTTTACGCTTTTGACGCGGATACCAACGGCGGCGCGAATGGACTGCCCCTTTGGCAAGCTTCAATGCTGAGCACTGCGCACGGCGCCGCTGCGGGCGCAACCACGGTCAGCTACACCGCCGTCGGTGCGTCAGACATCTACCCGGAGATCGGCATCACTGGAACTCCGGTAATCGATCCTGGGTCCGGCAACAATCCTGCGTCCAGCACCCTCTATGTGGTCAGCAAGTCGGAGGAAGGCGGAGCCTATATCCAGCGCCTCCACGCTCTCGACGTAACCTCCGGCGCTGAGAAGTTTGGCGGTCCAGTCGTAATTACCGCAACCATCTCCGGCACGGGCAACGGCAGCGCGGGCGGCGTGCTGACTTTTGATCCCCTTTGGGAAAACCAGCGGCCTGCTCTGCTGCTGCTCAACGGCATTGTCTACGTCGGATTTGCCGCTCACGGCGATAACGGCCCCTGGCACGGCTGGATCATCGGCTACAACGCCTCGACGCTCAAGCAAACAGGTGCCTACTGCCCATCTCCCAATGGCAGTGGCAGCGGTTTCTGGATGAGCGGTGCGGGACTTGCCGGCGAAATCAACGATCCAACGAATCATCCCTACGGCCGAATGTTCGTTCCTACCGGAAATGGCGACTATACAGCGGCCAAACCCTACAATGCAGGCATGGATTTTGGGGATAGCATTCTCAATCTTGACCTCGCCAGCGGCACACCAACTTTACAGGATGAATTCACCCCATCGACGCAGGCCCACCAGGACCTTTACGATCTGGATCAGGGGTCCGGCGGCCTGACGATTCTTCCTGCGCAAAGCGCCGGAAGTTACCCGAACCTGCTGGTCCAGACCGGGAAAAACGGCTGCGTGATGCTGCTCAACCGGGAAGGCCTGGGGGGCTACAACTCAATCAGCCCCGCCCCAAGCGCCTGTGGCGGCGATAACGTCGTGCAGGAATTGCCAACCGGGTTAATAGGGTCCTGGAGCACACCGGCATACTGGAACGGGACGATCTATTACTCTGGTGCAAGAAGCGACAACCTCAAGTCCTTCCCGCTCGTGAACGGATTGATGACAGGCCCCAGTGCGGCGTCTTCTGAGACTTTTGGTTATATCGGCTCCACTCCATCCATTTCCGCGAATGGAACCAGCGGTGCAATTGTCTGGAATATAGACTCCAGCGGGTTCAGCACCAACGCTCCCGATATCCTTGAGGCGCACGATGCAACCAATGTGGCATCGACGCTCTACTCGTCCAGTGTAAATCCCAGCCGTGACAATCCTGGCCCCGCGGTCAGGTTCGCTGTGCCGGTAGTGGCAAATGGAAAAGTCTACATCGCGGCGGAATATCAGTTGTCCATCTTCGGATTGTTCAGTTCCCAGCCAGTCACAGCGGCTCCGGTGATTGGTCCCCCGGTGGAATACTTCAGCTCCAGCCTCAACGTTACCCTCACAGATGCCACGCCCGGCGCAACCATCTATTACACGCTCGATGGCAGCGTACCGACCCTGAGTTCTGCGGTATATTCGCCCACCACCGGCATCACAATTACCGATACAACCACCATCATGGCGATGGCCAGTGCTAACAGCTACGATCAGAGCCCGGTCTCTTCTGCGACATACAACAAAAGCTCGCAGTTCATCGCGCCGGTCCTGAGCCCAGGGACAGGATCGTACACCCAGCCCGTGCTTGTCACCATCACCGAGGCCTCTTCCGGCGCAACCGTCTACTACACCACGGATGGTTCCAACCCGGCAACCAGTTCCACGGCGATCGCCTATAGCAATCCATTCCTCGTTTCGAGCACTGAGACCGTGAATGCCATTGCCACGGGAACCGGCCTCACTAACAGCAATGTTGCCAGCGCGACGTACACATTGAATATTGGCCAGACTGGGATTGACTTCCCGATGGGCTTTATTGGAACACAGGGTACGACCATGATCTTCAACGGCAGCACTGTCCTTGACGATGACCGCCTTCAACTTACAGACGGCGGGCAAAATGAGGCCGGGTCTGCCTGGTACTACCAGCCGGTCAATGTTCAGTCGTTCTCAACGTTCTTTACATTCCAACTGTCCACACCGAACGCCGATGGCGTAACTTTTACCATCCAGGGGCAGGGCACCAGCGCACTCGGGCAATCCGGCGGCGGGCTCGGATACGCCACCATTCCCAACAGCGTCGCAATCAAGTTCGATCTCTACAACAATAACGGTGAAGGTGGGGATTCGACCGGCTTGTACATCAATGGCGCCGTCCCGGAGACCCCGGCAATCGATCTGAGTTCTACCGGCATCAACCTGCATGGCGATGACGCTACGGGTATCCAGTTGGCTTACAACGGCTCCGTCCTTTCCATGACCATCTACGACTTTGTGACGCAGACCTCCTACTCCACTAGCTGGGTGGTCAACATTCCGGCAATTGTCGGAGGCAACACAGCCTATGTCGGATTTACAGGCGGCACCGAAGAGCTCACTTCCAGCCAGAAAATATTGAACTGGACCTACGACACAGGTTCCTCCGCATTGCCGGTGGCCACTACTCCCATCTACAGTCCGGTCGGCAACTCTCCGTCGAATCCGACGGCCGGTAACTATACCTCTGCGCAGTCTGTAACCCTGAGCAGCCTTACTGCCGGAGCCACCATCTATTACACGACCGACGGCTCGGTTCCCACTACTGCCTCGCAACTCTACACCTCAACCACTCCCATCAACGTGAGCGCCTCGGAATCGATCAATGCGGTTGCGATTGCTCCCGGATACAGCGCCAGCAGCGTTGGAGTCGGAACCTACGTGATCAATGGAGTCCTGCCGCCGCCAACGTTTACACCGGTGGCCGGCAACTATCCCGCGGCGCAAAACGTGGCCATCATCGACGCTGTGCCGGGCGCGACCATCTACTACACTGTCGATGGCAGCACACCCACAACGTCCTCTACTCCATTTACCGAGGAAATCTACGTCACCGGTCCGGTGACTTTGAAAGCAATTGCTGTGCTGTCGGGATACTCCAACAGCGCGGTCGCATCCGCCAGTTACACCATTGCTCCGTCGCTTTCCCTCTCGGCTACTTCGCTGTCGTATGGCACTGAAGCGGTTGGAGGCACAAGCAACTCGCAGCAGGTCACGCTGACCAACACCGGCACCTCCACCGTCGTCATCGGCAGCATCGTTTTCAGCGGTCCCAACGTGAATCAGTTCGCATTTGCCAACAACTGCGGGACCAGCATTATCGTTGGAGGAAATTGCATCATCCACGGTCACTTCGCACCAACGACCGCCGGACCAAAGACCGCAGTCATCACCATCACAGACAATGCCATCGGCTCACCTCAGACCATCGCGATCAGCGGTACCGGCGCGGGGCCAACCGATACCCTGTCGGCCACAAGCATTTCCTTCGGCTCAATCAACGTGGGAAGCTCGAGCAGTCAACAATCGGTAACGGTCACCAACTCAGGGACAGCAGCATTGTCGATCGCCAGTATTGCGGTGGGCGGCGCCAATGCAAACCAATTCGCATTCACCAACACCTGCGGCTCCAGCCTCGCTGTTGGATCGAGTTGTTCCATCCAGGGGTATTTTGAACCCACTTCCGCCGGCCCAATGGCCGCCGCAATCACCCTCACTGACAGCGCCAGCGACTCCCCGCAAACCATCGCGTTGAGCGGAACTGGCGTCTCGGCATCCCAGTCCTTAAGCTTTTCGGCCACCAGCATTCCCTTCGGTCCAACAACCGTCGGCACCTGGAGCCCTTTGCAATTGGTCACAATGACCAACAATGGGGCAACCACCATCACAATCTCTGGCATTGCGGTGACGGGCGCCAACGCATCGCAGTTCGTCTTCGCCAACGATTGCGGGACCAGCCTGGCCGCCGGAGCCAGTTGCACCATTCATGGGCACTTCCAACCCACCTCTACCGGTCCATTGACGGCCGCGGTTACCATCACTGACAGCGCACCCGCCTCGCCGCAAAGCATTGCGTTGACCGGAACCGGCGTGGCCTCCTCCACGCCCGTAACGCTGGCGCCCACCAGCATCGCGTTCGGAGGGACCACGGTCGGCACGTGGAGTGGATTGCAGGCCGTCTCCATGACCAATACCGGAACCGCGGCGCTGTCGATCTCCAGCATCGCGGTAACCGGCGCCAATGCTTCGCAGTTTGTCTTCGCCAACACCTGCGGAACAAGCCTGGCAGTCGGCGCAAGCTGTTCGATTCATGGTCACTTTCAACCAACCTCCACAGGCGCATTGTCCGCGGCCATCACCATCACAGACAGCGCCGCCAACTCGCCGCAAAGCATCCCATTGACCGGTACCGGCCTGGCGTCGTCCACACCCGTGACTCTGTCTCCAACCAGCATCGCGTTCGGCGCAACCACTGTCGGCACATGGAGCAGCTTGCAGGCCGTCACTATGACCAACAGCGGAAGCGCGGCGCTGACGATCACCAGCATCGCGGTAACCGGCGCCAATGCCTCGCAGTTTGTCTTCGCCAACACCTGCGGAACAAGCCTGGCGGTCGGCGCAAGTTGTTCGATTCATGGTCACTTTCAACCGACCTCCACGGGCGCACTGTCCGCGGCCATCACCATCACTGACAGCGCTACCGGTTCGCCGCAAAGCATTGCGTTGACCGGAACCGGCGTGGCCTCCTCCACGCCCGTAACGCTGGCGCCCACCAGCATTGCGTTCGGCGGGACCACGGTCGACACTTGGAGCGGATTGCAGGCCGTCACCATGACCAACACCGGAAGCGCGGCGCTGTCGATCACCAGCATCGCGGTAACCGGCGCCAATGCCTCGCAGTTTATCTTCGCCAACACCTGCGGAACAAGCCTTGCAGTCGGCGCAAGTTGTTCGATTCATGGTCACTTCCAACCAACCTCCACAGGCGCACTGTCCGCGGCTATCACCATCACCGACAGCGCCACGAACTCGCCGCAAAGCATCCCATTGACCGGTACCGGCCTGGCTTCGTCCACGCCCGTAACTCTGTCGCCCACCAGCATCGCGTTCGGTGCAACCACAGTCGGCGCCTGGAGCAGCTTGCAGGCCGTCACCATGACCAACACTGGAAGCGCGGCGCTGACGATCACCAGCATCGCGGTAACCGGCGCCAATGCCTCGCAGTTTGTCTTCGCCAATACCTGCGGAACAAGCCTGGCAGTCGGCGCAAGTTGTTCGATTCATGGCCACTTTCAACCCACTTCCACGGGCGCATTGTCCGCGGCCATCACCATTACTGACAGCGCTACCGGTTCGCCGCAAAGCATTGCCTTGACCGGTACCGGCCTGGCCTCCTCCACGCCCGTAACTCTGGCGCCCACCAGCATCGCGTTCGGCGGGACCACGGTCGACACCTGGAGCAACTTGCAGGCCGTCACCATGACCAACACCGGAACTGCGGCGCTGTCTATCACCAGCATCGCGGTAACCGGCGCTAACGCCTCGCAGTTTGTCTTCGCCAATACCTGCGGAACAAGCCTGGCGGTCGGCGCAAGTTGTTCAATTCATGGTCACTTCCAACCCACTTCCACAGGCGCACTGTCCGCGGCCATCACCATCACAGACAGCGCCTCCAACTCGCCGCAAAGCATCCCATTGACCGGTACCGGCCTGGCGTCGTCCACGCCCGTAACTTTGGCGCCCACCAGCATCGCATTTGGCGCAACCACCGTCGGTACCTGGAGTGGATTGCAGGCCGTCACCATGACCAACACTGGAACCGCGGCGCTGTCGATCACCAGCATCGCGGTAACCGGCGCCAATGCCTCGCAGTTTGTCTTCGCCAACACCTGCGGAACAAGCCTGGCGGTCGGCGCAAGTTGTTCGATTCATGGTCACTTTCAACCCACTTCCACAGGCGCAATGTCCGCAGCCATCGCCATCACCGACAGCGCCGCCAACTCGCCGCAAAGCATCTCGCTCAGCGGCACTGGCCAGTAAGCTGGTGCTGATGTAGCCTTCTCAGGCAAGAAATAACTCGTCAGGACGGGCTAGCACCACGAATTGCATCCCCCGGGGTCGCGGTCCCAAGGCATAGGTTCCAAGCCTGAATCCGTGCCAGGTTGTTTGGGCAGACTTCATGCAACAGCAGTGCATTCAGGCAGTAAATGTGAAAAGAATAGAATCGAGCAAGACTAATATTATCTTACAGTTACCTTGCTCTTAAATTCTATGCCCAGAATGTATGGCGGAGAGGGAGGGATTCGAACCCCCGATAGCCTTGCGACTATGTCTGATTTCGAGTCAGGTGCATTCAACCGGGCTCTGCCACCTCTCCGCACTATAACTCATTCAAATTCAATGAGTTAATGTTTGGGTTTGTTTGGGATTTTTTCGCTTCGGATTTGCCTGTCGCCTATTGAGTCACCACTCGTCCCCCGGCAGAAACCAGCCGATCTACAGCCGATGCCTGGTGCTCCGGAGCGAGATGTGAGTAGCGCATGACCATCTGAAGCGTCCTATGCCCCAGCAGTTCTGCAACACTCCGCAGATCCACTCCGGCCATAACAAGTCTACTGGCAAAGGGATGGCGGTTGCAATGCCAGCTATGGGCTTTTGTTTCCGCCTCTTCGAGCGCGGTTGGGAAACAGCCGCGCTTCGAGCAATCGCCGCAACCGCGCGAATCTCCCGGCACTCGCCCCTTGCCCAAACTCGAGGGCTAAATCATCATGGCTCTGGAACTCTGATACCGCCCGCGTCTTCTGCCGCACAGTCGCTGAAGTGCAGCAGATCCAAGGCCAGGTAATGCGCCTTCTGCTCAGCACCGGCAACCATCGCCAACTCCATTGTTGACTCCTCGGGCCTGGGCGACGAGTAGCCGCCCTATGCATTGACTGAGGCCTCCGAGGTGTTCATCGGCAACGGTATGGATGGCACGAAGTTGAGCGTCCGCAATCTGCTGGCAGGGCAGGGGACGAAACCTCTTGATGGCGCTTCCCACAGCGAGGTGGAGATTGGACGGACTCGCGCCGCTGCGGTTGTTGCATCGATAACCAACCGGAGTGCGGGCGGCTTTGGAATCCAAGCGGGCTACATCGCCGTTTTAGATAACGCGCTGACCAGTGACAGAGGTGTCGTAGCCGCCCAGATGTTCCAACTCTCGCCGATATGAAGCAAGAGCAAGGGTGTTGAAGAGTACCTGCACCTGCGGCAGGTGCAGATGGCGACGGTGGACTACGAGGTCGTAGCGTTCGCTTACAAGTGGGATAAAATCCAGCCCCAATACATGGGCTATCGACGATACGGCAACACAACAGTCGGCTTCACCCGACTGCACCCGGCGTGCAGCGGCCATGTGGCCGCTCGCAGTGCTTTCATATCCTCGCAGCCGTCCGTGCAAAATTCCCAGCCTGCGCAGTTGTGCGTCCAACACCAGACGGCTGCCGGCCCCGCGTTCACGGTTCACAATTGTGACGTCTGGTCGTCCAAGCTCGGCAATGGAGAGAATCTGTTTTGGATTGCCGCTCGCCACGACGAGACCCTCTTCCCATAGCGCGAGGGAGAAGACTGCAACGTCCTGCTTACGAAAGTTGCGGCCAATCGCCGCCAGGTTCGATTCTCCTGTTTTCTCATCGCGGATATGGCAGCCCGCGACATGAATGCTTCCGCGTTTCAGCAGGTCGAGCGCTTTCGTGCTGTTGCGATTCGCAACGACAAGATTCACGCCCTGTTGCCCAAGATGCTTGCTCAGGATGGAAATGCCTGGGTCGCAGCCGGCCATGAGGAGACGCCTTTCCAATTCCTGTGCCGGAACAAACAATTCTACGGTGGCCTTCGCATGCCCGTTGGACTTCAACGCCGAACCTGTGATCCTTGCGTCGGCCAAGGGCAGACTCCACGCGGCTGTCTCCGGAAAGGTTGCGATCAAACGACCATCGACACGACAAAGGCATACAGGCTTCCCGCGCCAGGCCGCTTGTCCCTCGTCCAACAGTTCCGCCTGTTCCGTGCTCCGCGAATCTGTCCGGGCTTCCAACTGAAAAAGTTTCTCGACCGTTACGCCTAACGTCTGGGCCAGCCTGAGCGCGACGGCCGTGTTAGGAGCATAGTCGCCGGACTCAATCGCATAGATAGTCTGCCGGCTGATACCGATTGTTGCCGCCAGTTCAGCGGCGGAGAAGCCGCTAGCGGTCCGCAATTCGGTCAGCCGATTATGCACTTTCGTCGATCTCTCGCTTCCGGCCATAGACAAATACACCCCTGGTTGCGTAGTCAATATCTTAACCGGAAAGGATGGCCGCAAAAGCGAATCCAAGACCCTCGATTGCGGAAATGACCTGTATCCTTTTCAGGCAATGTATTGTAAACAAGAGAATGTCTCGTATAAAGTACAAATGAATTGCACTCAGTTACAACCCCGCGCCTAGTTGGTGAGCATTCATTTTCAGGAGAAGCCAATCATGAAACGCACTCATCCTATCCCTCTTGCCTGTTTGGGCTACATCGGAGTCGCAGTTCCGCTCATTGCACGCTCCACAACCTTCAGCGCGGCGGCGGTCCTCTGCCTCGCATCGACTCTCGCGTTTGCGCAGGTCGCCGCGGTCGAAACAAAGACGATGCCCAAGACTCCCGATCCCTGTACAAGCACCCACCAGTTCGCCACCACCGATTGCGCGCTCACCTGGCACGGCATCACGCTCTACGGTGCGTATGACGTGGGCATCGGCTGGGTCAGCCACGGCTTGCCGGAAAACGGCTCCAACTATGAAGGCGAGTCTCTGGTCAACCGAAACGGCTACCAACATCGGTTCCTCGTCGCACCCAACAACCTGTCGCAGACGGGGCTGGGCATTCGGGGCAAGGAAGAGTTCCTACCCGGCTGGTCCGTTGTGTTCAACGCCTCCACAGGCATCAATCCGCAGTCCGGCCTGCTCGCCAATGCGTCAGCCACCGACATCGTCAACAACGGCCTTCCCAGGGCCAGCTATTCCATAGCCATCGACGGCGCGCGCGCTGGCCAACCCTTCAACGACGAATACTTTGCCGGCATATCGTCGAAATTTTTCGGTACGCTCACCTTCGGACGTCAGCGCGCTCTCGGTACCGATGCGATGCTCCTGTACGATCCGGCGAACGGCAGCTATTCCTTCTCGTACATCGGCTATAACGGCACAATGGCCGGCGGCGGCGACACCGAGAACAGCCGTTGGGACGAAGCCCTGAAGTATCGCCTCGCTTATGGCCCGGCCCATTTCGGCGCGATGTATAAATTTGCCGATGGATCAGGTGGCTGCTACTCCGCCTCCGCAACCTGGACCGCCGCCAACTGTACCGCGGAATCGGCCCATAACAACGCCTATGGATTCAACCTCGGCGGAAAGTACGGCAAGGTCTCTTCCGACCTGGTTTATCAACATTACAACCAGGCAATCAGCGTATTGAACCCCCTGCTGGGCCCTCAAAGTCCGGCGGCGCCCTATCAGTCGACCACCAACAGCATCAATACAAATCAAATCTCCGGAACCAATCTGATCGCCACCAACAACACCCTCTACGGCATCGTAACCGACAACAATGCGGGGATGGCCGCTGCCAGGTATGCGTCGGATACATTCAAGGTTTTTGCCGGCTACGAATACATCTGGCAAAATAATCCGGCAAACCCGTTAGGCGTTGGCGCCTCGGACCAGGGCGGTTATATTCTGAGCGGAGTCGAAGACAACAATCTTGATTCTGAAAAGCATGTGCAGATCTGGTGGACGGGCGCAAAGTACACCTACCGCAGCAAAACCGATGTCACTTTCGCCTGGTATCAACAGCGGCAGAACGACTTCCGTATTCCGCCCGCCTGCTCGACCGACCCCAGTATCGGTAATATGCGCGCTTCCTGCGCGGGCGCTCTCAACGAGGGGGCGCTCTATTTCGATCATCACTTCACCAAACGGTTCGACTCTTTTGCGGGAATTGCGTATTCCTATGTGAGCGGCGGTCTCGACATCGCCATTCCCCATGGCCCAGGCATCCCATTTAAGAGCGACAATAACCTTGCTCCAACAATCGGAAGTCGCTTCACGTTCTAAGGAGCCTCCGATCAAGTCGAAGTTTTGAAAGGGCACGACTTCAGTCATGCCGCAAGTGCCTCAAAATCAATTTGGCTTTACATGCTGCGGAAAAACTCGTATCGGCAATCGATTTCAAATGCTTTGTAACAGGGCCTGACCGGGGTACCGGGGAACCCTCTGGGTCGGGGTCGCGGGCCGATAAAGCCAATCAAATCAATGTTGGGTTTTAACCCCTGCAAAACTTTCAGTCGACATTTGCTCTCAAACAGCCCTTTTTCCGCAGCCTCTTTAGCCCCTGAGAGATGCCTTCGTTGAGAAGTGACACTCGTGCAGAAGTTCCCTAATCGCTTCCGCGGCATGCCAGGCCACGCCGTATCCAGCATCCATGCGGGAAGACGGCAACGGTCAGCGAGATGATCCAGAAGTCACAATGTAGTTTGTCGCACTGGGAGAAGACTTGAAACCGAATTCAGCGCCTCGAAAAGATCCAATGCCGTCTCGCAGATTTGTTTTGGTTTTCGGGCTTACGGCCGCGTTCTGCGCCTGCGTTGGTTACCCGCAAACCACTCTCACCGTCTCCGCGGCAGCCAGCCTCAAAGAGGCATTGGCTGAGGCCGAAACTACCTATCAACAGGCCCATCGGAATGTTGAGTTTAGAAATAACTTCGGCTCCTCGGGAACTCTCGCCACGCAGATCGACCAGGGCGCTCCCGCGGATGTATTTCTATCGGCGGCCGCCAAGCCCATGGACGAACTGGAAGCCAAGGGGCTAATCGTTTCAGGTACGCGCAGAATACTGCTGCGGAACTCGTTGGTTCTGATTGCGCCGGCCGACTCCCGGTTGCGAGATTTTCAGGGCCTTGCCGACGATTCGATCCGCTTGATCGCATTGGGCGATCCCGCAAGCGTGCCGGCAGGGCAGTATGGACGACAGACCCTCACCTACTTTCACCTGCTTGAAAAACTCAACTCAAGGTTTGTTCTTGCGAAAGATGTACGCCAGGTTTTGACTTATGTTGAAACCGGCAATGCCGACGCGGGGCTCGTCTATGCAACCGATGCTCAAGCCTCAACCAGGGTGCGCGTTGTAGCCACCGCTCCGGATTCGTCGCACGATCCAATCCTTTATCCGGCCGCTGTGGTCAAGGGAACGCACAACGAAGAAACGGCCCGCAAGTTCGTCGAGTTTCTCGCCAGCCCTGCGGCGCGCGCGATCTTTGTGAAGCATGGATTCACAATCGCCGCATCGTGACCCCACCTTTCGGCGAAACGGCATGTGCGGCCACTCTCACAACATTCTTTCTCTTGCTCTTCACGCAATGGTTGACGCATGGCACGCGCACCCAAGTCATCCTGTTGCGCCAGCATTTGCCCGCCCATCTAACTCAATCGACCTGCTCACCATTCACCGCACCGCTTACTTCTTGTCCGCCAGCGTACTCTTGATGAACGCCGAAACCCGATCGTGCAGTTGCTTCAGACTCTCGTCGCGCACATAAACCATGTGCCCTGATTCGTACCAGTCGAACTCAATGTTCTTGGCCAGCGACTGCGGAATCGGCAAGTGCTTCTCCTCATACTGCGCCGCGAAAAACGGCGTCGCCAAATCATAGTAGCCGCCGTTCACCATCACGTGCAGCCGCGGATTCGTCTTCAGCGCCTCCGCCAGATCGTTTGCCACGTTAAGGCTGATCGGGTTGCCGCGATGCACAAAATCCCACTGCGTGCTGCCAAACTGAGCCTCCGGCAAATACGTCTGCCCCTCGCCAAACTTCAGCTCCTTGCGAACATAATCGTTGAAAAGCGCCACATACGCTGACGAGATCGCCGAACTCTGCGGATCGTACTCCGCTCCCTCGCTCAACGAGTCGAGATTCGGTCCCGAGAACCGCGTATCCAGCCGCCCCGTCGTCAAATCCTGGTCGTCCTGCAGCGTCTTCTCAAACTCGCCGCCGCTCACCCGCAAATTTGCCTTCAACAGGTAAGCCACAGGCAAGCCGATATACCCATGCAGCTTCTCCGCCACCGCCTGTTTTTCCTCCGCGGACAAGTCCGTACCCAGCGCCAGCGCATGCGTGTAAGGGCCCATCGCGTACTCTTCCACTTCCTTCAGGAATGGCTCCAGCGCCCCCGGCTGCTGAGGAAGTTTCTTGTGATACCACGCCGTCGCCGCATAAGTCGGCAAAGCCAGCACATAAGGAAGGTCGACCCCAGGGTTGGCAGTCGGCCCATCGATATCCGTCGTGAAATTGAAAATCTGCGACAGCAGAATCACGCCGTTCAGATCGATGCTTTTTCCGTTCTCCAGAATGTCCGCCAGCACCGCCGAACGCGTCGTTCCGTAGCTCTCGCCAAAAATGTACTTCGGCGAATTCCAACGGTTGTACTTGGTGATGAAACGCTGAATAAACCGCGCAAACGCGTTCGCGTCTTCATCCACACCCCAGAAAGCCTTCCCCGCATCCTTGCCCATCAGCCGCCCAAACCCAGTCCCCGGCATATCGATAAACACCAGGTCGCTCGTGTCCAGCAGGGAATTGGCATTATCTACGAGCTTGTACGGAGCCGCCGGCATATGCTCGTCCGTGTCCGTCACCACGTGCTTCGGCCCCAGCGATCCCATGTGCAGCCAAACCGTCGAGCTGCCCGGCCCGCCGTTATAGAAAAACGTCACCGGCCGATCTTCCGCCTTCGCGTCCTTCTTGAAATATGCCACATAGAAAATCTTCGCGACTGGCTCCGCGTCCTTGGCTTCCTTCGGCGCTGAGAGAGCGAGCTCGCTCCCTGCCTCCGGTTTCCCATCCACCCCAAGTTGCGCGTCCTCCACATCCGTAGCGCCCACCGTAATGGTCCCGGCAACAGCCGTGTAAGCGATCGTCTGCCCGCCAACCGTCACCGACCCTGGCGTGGTCGATTCCGTCGGCGGAGCCTTCTCGGTCTTCTCAGCAGCCTTGCTCGCGGCTCCAGGCTTGGCTGCCGCCTCGTCGTCCTGAGCAAATACCGGCGACACGGAAACAACAATCGCCAGAATTAGAACGGCCTTCATAAGCTGGGGAATGCGCATATTTCAGTCTCCAAATGTTGTTCTCGGCGAATTGCATTTCCAGGTAACCCCTGATCGAACTTGAGGTTTTCTGTTTTGAAAGGGCATGGCTTTCGCCGTGCCACTTGCAACGTTCAAATTTGCTGGCCTTCAGGCCGTTGGGGGAAACCAACCACTAACCATTATTTCGCCACCTTATCAAACGGCTGCTTCTCCCTGATCCGCGGCCGATCCTCCGCCTGCAACTCCTTCGACACAGCCTCAACCTCGCGGAACACCCGCAGCAGGTTCCCACCCAGAATCTTCCGGCAGTCCTCCGCCGTGTAGCCCCGCTCCAGCAGCGCCTGCGTGATCTTCGGCAAATCGGCAGGCGAGTCCAACCCCTCCGGCAACTGCCCGCTCACGCCGTCAAAATCCGATCCCAGCCCCACATGATCCACCCCCGCCACCTTCGCAATATGGTCGATATGGTCAATCAGCATCGACAACGGCGGCCGCGGAATCTTGTCCATGTAGCTGCGCTGAATCTTTTCCTCGTCTGGATAGGAAAACGTCTTGCCCTCAGCCGCGAACTTGGCCTTCGCTTCATCCACCGCCTTCTGCCGCTCCGGAGCCTGCGCCTTCAGCGCATCCCAGTAAGCCTGCGAAACAAACCCCGAAAAGAAGTTCACCTGCACCACGCCGCCCTTTGAGTTCGGCCCGCCCGAATTTGCAACCGCCCGCAGCATCTCGTCCGTCATGTTTCGCGGAGCATTGCACAAGGCGCGCGCTCCAGAGTGCGAAGCAATCACCGGAGCCCGCGTAATCACCAGCGTCCGGTAGAAAGTCTTATCCGACACATGGGAGATATCCACCATCATCCCCAGCCGGTTCATCTCGTAAACAACGTCCTTGCCAAACTCCGTCAGTCCCTCTTGGGTGTGCGGAACCGTCGCGTCATCCACATCGCCCGAGCTATCCGCCCACCCGTTCGAATTCGACCAGGTCAGCGTCATATACCGCACGCCCAGCGCGTAATACTGCCGCAGCAGCGCCAACGAGTCCTCAATCGAGTGCCCGCCCTCAATCCCCATCAGCACCGCGAACTTGTGCGTCCGGTGGGCATACTCAATTCCCTCCGGCGTCGCCACAAACATCAACTGGTCGGGATACTTCCCCACCTGCTGCTTCACGCTGTCAATCAGTTCCAGCGTCCGCCGCGCCTCATGACCCTTGTAGAGCGACGGCTCCACCCAAATTGAAAAGAACTCCGCCCCAAGATTGCCCTTGTGAATCGAATCCAGGTTCAGATTCCCCCCATTCAGCGGGTCGCCCAGGTTGAATCCCTCATCCACAAAACGTTGCGGCGTGTCCGCGTGCGTATCGATAATCAGGGCGGATTTCTCCACCTCGGCGGCAGTTACTTTTCTTGTAGTCATGGCAGCATTCTTTGAATGGGTCGGCCCAGTCGGCGTCTCGGCCCAAAGCAGGGCCGGAATGGCGAGCATCAGAAGTGTGGCGGAGATTCGGGCGAGCATAGGCTTTGCGTAAGTATAGAGCAGTAACCCCGAAAAGGTTCGGCGCAGCACTTCCTTCATTAAGCCACCGCACCGGATGCCTGCCCAAAGGAATCACTTCTCTGGTTGGCAACACCTTCGCTGACTTGCTGACTTGCTGGCCCGCGCAGCGGCCGCTGACTCGCTAAACCGCGTCTTCCTTCGCCGGCTCCGGCACAAATACATCGCTTGACCGGTGCCATTGCCCCAACTGCTCAAATCCCGCGCCCTCCAGCCCAATCCGATATGCAGCCGCGCCGTTGTCCCCGCTGGCGCGCTCCATCACATACCCTTCGTAAGTAACACCCTTCTCGCCAATCACGATTACCGTCTGATTCAAATCAAGCACGTCCAATTCCTCCCCAAAATAGGCTACTCCCGATCAGCCTACCTCGTTCTCCGCTGCTCTGCCTATACAACCGATGGGGAGGTACCTCCAACGCCATTTACATTTGAGTCCATGACGAAACTGCTGGGAATTCTAGCCGCGGTCGCAATCCTATCCGCCGCTTCCGCCGCCACCCCCACCGCCACTGACCCCCGAGCCAGGGAACTGATCTCCACCCTCCACCTCCACGAACTCAAAGGCGAGTCCGGCTATCTCGGCCTCATCGGCGACTCCGCCCAGAAAGTCCAAATCGACGGACAATCCCTCAAGATCCAGAGCCAGGTCTACTACATGCTCACCCGCGACCGCCCCGTCAACTACCTCCACTGGCTCGCCTCCGACGACACCCACATCCTCATTGAAGGCGGCCCCGTCGACTACTTCATCTTCCATCCCGACGGCACAGTTGAGAAACAGGTCCTTGGCCGAGACCTCGCCGCCGGCCAGCGCCCCGTCGTAGCCATCCCCGGCAACTGCTGGAAAGCACTCCGCCTTCACCCCGGCGCAAGCTACGCGCTAATGGCCAACGCCCTCTCCCCCGAGTGGACCCCCAACCGCGTAAAAATCGGCGCCGGCCAACCCTGGATCACCCAATATCAAGACAAAGCCCCATGGGCCACCGAAGAGAACTTGAAATCCCTCATCGGCCCCAACTGGAAACCATAAACGTTGATCAATACGTCTTGCGAGATTCTGCTACGCCGCTGCGCCCAACATGTTCGCTACCGCTGCTGGGTCGCGAGAGATCACCGTCAAATAGGCCCGTGCCGGTGCATCCGGGAGTTTGCGCCCTTGTTCCCAATCCCGCAGCGTTCCAATCGGTATCCGGTAGGTCGCGGCAAAGACTTCCTGAGTCAGACCCAGCCGCTCGCGCAGCTTTTTGACATTCGGAATGCGGTGCAGGCCTAGTCTCGCCAACTCCTCATCGGTGCCGAGAGGGAAGGGCTGCGAGTCGGGGTCGGAAAGGGCCGCGGCGTGGAGCTGCTCATCGGTGAGGGCGTCGATTGCGGCCCAGTCTGTGTCGGTCTTGATCGGCGGGTCGCCGGGGTTATGACTTACTACGACCATATCTTTCAACTTCATCGGGGTCCGCCTTTCTGACTGAGATGATGCGGAGAGTTTCTTCATCCCATTCGGTCGAAACTACATAAAGAACATGACGCCGAGTAAGGCCGAGAGTAATAGTGCGTTCCTCGCCGTAGTCGAACCGGTCATCGATAAACGAATTCCGATCCGGGTCTTCAAGCGCTGGAATACCCTCGGCAAGGCTGAGCCCATGCTTCCGCTGGTTCAGGACATCTTTCGCCGAATCCCAGACGTACTGCATAGCACAATGGTACGGCTAAGCCGTAGTGCCGTCAATAGCATGCTGCGGTCCGCCAAACGAGAACTGTGCTAACCTTTGATTGAGGTTAATCAACGTTCATCAATGACTACCGTCAATCGACTCCCCATTACCAAGGCGCGAATAAACCTGGGCCAAATCGCTAAGCGGGCGCACAACGGCAAAGAGTACTTCATCCTGGAGAAAGACGGAATCCCCGTGATCGGCATTATGGCGGCAGATGAATTGGAAGACTACCTGGAGCTGCGCAACCCCAAGGTCAAGGCCTCCATTGCGGCCAGCGCGAAAGATCGAGTGGCAGGGAAGACTCGTCCTGCGGCGAACTTGCTTGCGGAATTGAAGCAGCGCGCGGTGCGAAAAACGGCCTAGCGTGAGCCAACACTAAACATGTCATCCTGAGCGAACGGGGCCCCAAACGCTTTCCAGTTTGGGGGTGGTGAGTCGAAGGATCTGCTTCTTGTCTTTATACTCCGTTCTCACCACCGCCCACTTCGACCGGTTGCTGAAAAACTGGCGCCCAAGCATCCTGACCTCATAGAACGATTTGAAGAAGCAATCGGAATCCTCTCTGTGGACCCGCACAACAAAACCAACAAGTACCCAATCAAAAAGCTGAAAGAAGTTCCCGCAGGCGAAGGCCAATTCCGGCTTCGTTCCGGCAGGTTCCGGTTTCGCTACGACATCGCAGGGCGCGAGGATACCTATTGACTGCATTTTAGATAGATCTCCATGCGGTGGAGGGAAAGCTAACTCTTTCTGTTGCTCTCCTTGAATCGTCAAGCATGGGCTTTTCCTCATTCGGCGAGGATTTCAACCGGTGTTGTCGAGGTACCGCCCGACTAAAATAAACTCAGCCATGGCCGAGTTCACCCACCTCCATCTCCACACCGAATACTCCCTCCTCGACGGCGCTTGCGACGTCAAAAAGCTCGTCAACCGCGTAGCCGACCTCGGCCAGAAATCCGTCGCCATGACCGACCACGGCAACATCTACGGCGCAGTCCACTTCTTTGAAGCCGCCAAGCACAAAGGCGTCAAGCCCATCCTCGGCTGCGAACTCTATATCTGCAAGCACGAGGACCACCGCGCCCCCGGCGAAGGCGACGAAAACAACCACCTCCTCGTCCTCGCCCAAAACGAAGAAGGTTACCGCAACCTCATTCGCATTACCTCTGAAGCGTCTCTCCACGGCTTCTATCGCAAGCCCCGCGTCAGCAAGCGCTATCTCGCTGAGCACTCCGCCGGCCTTATCGGCTTCTCCGGCTGCCTCAGCGGAGAACTCTGCGAAGAACTGGTCGCAGGCCGCTACGAGAAAGCCAAATCCGTAGCCCAGCAGTACGAAGACATCTTCGGCAAAGGCAATTTCTATCTCGAAATCCAGGACCAGGGCCTCGAAGACGAAAAGAAAATCCACGAAGCCCTCTTCCGCCTCGAGCGCGAACTCTCGATCCCCCTCGTCGCCACCAATGACTCCCATTACCTCTGCGGCGAAGATTCCCACGCCCACGACGTAATGCTCTGCGTTCAAACCGGCGCAAAGGTCCATGACAATGAGCGCTTCCGCTTCGACGGCGATCAGTTCTTCGTCAAAAGCGCTGACGAAATGTCCGTCATGTTCAAAGACGCGCCCTCCGTCCTCTCCCGCACCCAGGAAATCGCCGAGCGCTGCAACCTCAAGCTCCACAAGGTCGACAACCCCTTTCCCGAATTCGCCGTGCCCCTCGGCCACACCATCGACAGCTACTTTGAAGAAGTCTGCCGCGAAGGATTCAAGAAGCGCCTCGACACCGCGGTCGCCACTCTCCAGGCGCGCGGCACGCTGCGCAATCCCGTCCATGCTTACCAGGCTCGTCTCGATTACGAACTCGGCATCATCAAGCAGATGAGTTACTCCGGCTACTTCCTCATCGTTTGGGACTTCATCAAGTACGCCCGCGACCATGGCATCCCCGTTGGCCCCGGCCGTGGCTCCGCCGCCGGTTCGCTCGTCGCCTACTGCATGGAGATCATCAACGTCGATCCTCTTCAAAACGGACTGCTCTTCGAGCGCTTCCTCAATCCCGAGCGCGTTTCCATGCCCGACGTCGACGTCGACTTCTGCCAGAACCGCCGCGGCGAGGTCATAGAATACGTAACCCGCAAATACGGCCGCGAGCAAGTCGCGCAGATCATCACCTTCAACACCATGGCTGCCAAGGCGGCCATCAAAGATTGTGGCCGCGCCCTCGACATGCCCTACGGCGACGTCGATCGCATCGCCAAACTCGTCCCCGCCACCGTCGGCATGACCCTCGACAAGGCCCTCGAAGACGTCCCCGAACTCCGCAAGGTCTACGACAGCGACCCCGTCATTCGCGAACTCCTCGACACCGCCAAGAAGCTCGAAGGCCTCGTCCGAGGCAGCGGCGTCCACGCCTCTGCCGTAGTCATCGCCCCCCGCGCGCTCACCGAACTCGTCCCCCTCAACAAGACCAAGAACGACGAAATCGTTACCGCCTACGACATGAAGTCCGTCGAGAAGATGGGCCTTCTCAAAATGGACTTCCTCGGCCTGACCACCCTTACGGTCATCGACGATTGCCTCAAGCTCATCGAGTCAAGCCGTAGGGAAAAAATCGACATCGACGCCATCCCCCTCGACGACGAGCAGACCTACAAGAAGGTCTTTCACGCGGCCCTCACATCGGGCGTCTTCCAGTTCGAATCCAGCGGCATGCGCGACATGCTGCGCCGCTACAAACCCGACCGCATCGAAGATCTAACCGCCCTCACCGCCCTCTACCGCCCCGGCCCCATCCAGGGCGGCATGACCGACGACTTCATCGAGCGCAAGTGGGGACGCCGAAAAGTCGAATACATGCTCCCCGAAATGGAGCCCATCCTCAAGGAGACATTGGGCGTCATCGTCTATCAGGAACAGGTCATGCAGATCGCCAACGTGCTGGCCAGTTACTCACTCGGAGAAGCCGACTTACTCCGCCGAGCTATGGGGAAAAAGAATGCCGACGAGATGGCCAAGCAGCGCGACCGCTTCATGAGCGGTGCCGCGGCTCTCGGCCATCCCAAGGGCACCGCCGGCGAAGTCTTCGATCAAATGGAGAAGTTCGCCGGCTACGGCTTCAATAAGTCGCACTCCGCTGCTTACGGCCTGGTGAGTTATCAAACCGCCTATCTCAAGACTCATTATCCGGTCGAGTTCATGGCCGCGCTCCTAACATCGGAAACATCAAAGCCTGAGAACGTAGTCAAGTACATCAGCGAATGCAAAGAGATGAACATCCGCGTCGAACCACCCGACGTGCAAGTCTCCGGATCGCAATTCACCCCTCACGTCTCGGCCCAAGGCGAGTCCATCCGCTTCGGCCTCGCCGCGGTCAAAAACGTCGGCGGCAACGCCATCGAATCCATCATGAAAGCCCGCGCTGAGGTCGGCGGTCGCTTCTCCACCCTCTGGCAATTCTGTGAGAAGGTCGACCTCCGCGTCATGAACAAGCGCGTCATCGAGTCCCTCATCAAAGCCGGCGCGCTCGACGCTCTCGGTACCCGCGCCGCACTCATGAAGTCCGTCGACAAAGCAATGGAGCGCGCCCAAAAATCCCAGAAAGACGCAGCCGCCGGACAGCATGGCCTCTTCGGCTTGTTCAATGAAGCCCCCACCCCAGGCCGCGATGCCGACGATCTCCCCAACACACCCGACTGGGAAGAAGGCGAGCGCCTCGCAAACGAAAAAGAAGTCCTCGGCTTCTTCGTCTCCGGGCATCCCCTCGACAAATACGCCGAGAAAATTCGCAATCTCTCCGGTGTCATTTCCGTCGCAGAAGCACTCGAACGCAAGCCCCCTGAGAAGCGCTGGGGACAGCAGGCAGACCCCGCCGACGACCTCCATGTCGCCGGCATGATCCTCGGACTGCGCGTGCAAAAAAGCAAGCGCGATCAAAAGCTTTACGCCCAGGCTTCCCTCGAAGATGCCACCGGGAAAATCGAACTCATCTGCTTCCCGCGCGATTACGAAAAGCTGCAAGCCCAGTTGAAGATCGAAGCACCAGTCCTCATCCGCGGCGTCCTCATGGGTGAAGAAGATGCCGCGCCCAAGATCGCCATCAGTTCCATCTCGGCTCTGGAAGAAGTCAAAGTAAAGCTCCCCAGCGGCATTCGAATCCGCATCAATCTCGATCGCGCCACTGAAGAAATCTTCACCGCCCTCCGCAGCGCTGCCGACGCCGCTCCCGGCCCCGGCAAGGTCATGCTGCATCTTGAAAAGAAGGGTGAGTTTGCCGTAATCCTCGAGCCTGAATCCATCAGCGTAGCCGCCGATCGCGCCTGGATCGAACGCGTCGAAGAGTTAATAGGGAAGGGAACCGTCCAGCCCGTCGGCTAGCTTGACCACCAAACAGACTTCTGTTCGGGCGGTAGGCCGGGGATTTATCCCCGGTACAACGCAAATAAAATCGATTGGGCTTTAGCCCCTGAGGGGCGTTTTCGCAGAATCCCCTCACCCTCCGTAAGGACCCCATATGCAATACCGCCCCCTCGGCCGCAGCCCGCTCAAAGTCTCCGAACTCAGCTTCGGCACCTGGCTCACCGTCGCCGGCGGCATCGCCCGCGCCCAGGCCATCCGCTGCATCCAGGCCGCCCTCGATCTCGGAATCACCCTCTTCGACACCGCCAACCAATACGGCGCCGGCGAAGCCGAACGAGTCCTCGGCGAGGCCTTGAGACCCTATCCGCGTGACAGCTATTTAATCGCCACCAAGCTCTTCTTCCCCGTCGGAGACGAACCCGATCATGGCCTCTCCGCCCCCCAGATCGAGAAGCAACTCGACAACTCTCTCGCCCGCCTCGGCGTTGACTTCATCGACCTCTATCAATGCCACCGCTTCGACAACCAAACCCCACTCGAAGAAACCCTGCAAGCCCTAGACAAAGCCGTAAAATCCGGCAAAGTCCGCGCCATCGGCTTCAGCGAGTGGACCGCCGATCAAATCAACGCCGCAGCCGCAATCACGAACGAATCCGGCCTCGCAACCTTCACCTCAAGCCAGCCCCAATACTCCATGCTGTGGCGCAAGCCTGAGGCTGCAGTCTTCGCCGCCTGCACCCGTCACGGCATCGGCAATCTAGCCTTCTCGCCACTCGCCCACGGCGTGCTCACCGGCAAATACCTACCCGGCCAGCCCCCTCCGTCAGGAAGCCGCGCCGCCAGCGAAGAAATGAATGTCTTCATGGAATCAGCCGGCCGCCACTACCGCTCCAACTATCTACTCGAAGCAGTCGCAGCCCTAAAGCCCATCGCCGCCGACCTCGCCCTAACCATGCCGCAAATGGCTCTCGCCTGGGTCCTCCGCCGTCCTGAGGTCTCTTCAGCTATCATCGGCGCATCCCGCCCCGAACAAATCGCCGATAACGTCCGCGCGATCGGCATAAAAATACCGGCCGAAGCGCTCTCGCAAATCGACCGGCTGCTTGCTGATGTTATCGTCTGGGGCTAGGTTGCAACTGACCCCTGGAATTATCGTCGTTTCGGAATGGTTCAGATGCCCCGTGCCCCGTTCTTGCGACTTTTTTCTGTCGCAAGGGCGGGAAATCGAGAACCTCTACCAACCTGTTTCCTATCCCCGCAAAAAGTCCTTAGCCTTCTGAAGCAACACATCCCGGCTAACATCCGAGATAGCATTCGTCAGCGGAATCCCCTTCGGGCAAACCTCCACGCAGTTCTGCGCAAACCCGCACTCCTGAATGCCGCCATCCCCAGCCAGCGCGCGCAGCCGCTCTTCCTTGAACACCTTCCCCGTCGGATGGTCGTTGAACAGTTTCACCTGCGCAATCGTCGCCGCCCCCACAAACCCCGTGTCCTCGTTGAACTGCGGACACACCTCCATGCAGCAGCAGCATGAAATGCAATTCGACAGCGGATAACTGGCCTCCTGCTGCTGCGGAAACACCCGCGGCCCTGAACCTAAGTCATAAGTCCCGTCAATCGGAACCCACGCCTTCACCGCCTTCAAATTCGCAAACAACACCGACCGGTCCACCTGTAAGTCGCGCACCAGCGGAAACTTGCTCAGCGGCTCAACCTTGATCGGTTTCTCCAGGTTATCCACCAGCGCCGAGCACGCCATCCGCGCCTTGCCATTGATCCGCATAGCACAAGAGCCGCAAATCTCCTCCAAACAATTGGAGTCGTAAGTGATCGGCGTCGTCTCCCGCCCGTCCGCCGTCACCGGGTTCGCCGCAATCTCCATCATCGCCGAGATTACGTTCATGCCCGGACGCCAAGGAATCTCGAAGCTCTCCCAAACCGCGGGAGAATCGGGGTTGGCCTGACGCTTGATCTCAAATGCTACAGTCTTTTCTGCCATCGTCCGTCTCCCTTACTTGGTAGCGTCGTAACGCCGCGGCCGCGGCTTGATAAACTGCGTGTCCACTTCCTCGTACTCAATCCTCGGACCCTCAATCGAGCCCGTGAAGCTGGCCTTCGTCGTCTTCAGGAACGGCTCGTCAATGCGCTCCGGAAAGTCCGGCTTGTAATGCGCCCCACGCGATTCATCCCGCAGCAGCGCCCCCTTCGCAATGCACCGCGAAAGCTCCAGCATGTTCTTCAACTGCCGCGCAAACGCAAAGCTCGTATTCGCCCACTGGCTGCGATCGCTCAGGTTCACCTTCTTATACCGCTCCAGTAACTCCACAATCTTTTCATCTGCCAGCTTCAGCCCCTTGTTATAGCGGATCACCGTAGCATGTTCGGTCATCGTGTTACCTAACTCGCGCCATAACTTGAACGGGTTCTCCGTCCCCTCATTCTTCAGCAGGTTCTGGTTGATCTCCGCCTGTCGTGCAATCTCCGCCCCGTGTCCGCCATCACCCTCAGCCGCCGGCAGATTCTTCGCATAAGTCAGCGCATTCGGGCCCGTAATAAACCCGCCAAAGATGCAGCTCAGCAGGGAATTGGCGCCCAGCCGATTTGCCCCGTGATACTGGTACTCGCACTCGCCCGCCGCAAAGATTCCAGGAATATTCGTCATCTGGTTGAAGTCAACCCAAAGCCCGCCCATCGTGTAGTGCATCCCCGGGAAAATCTTCATCGGCACATCCCGCGGATCGTCGCCGACGAACTTCTCATAGATTTCGAGAATCCCCTCAAGCTTCCGATTCAGCGTAGCTCGGTCGATGTGCGTCAGGTCCAGATACACCATCGGCTGCCCATCAATCCCCAACCCATGCTCGTAAACCACCTTGTGAATCGCGCGCGTAGCCACATCCCGCGGCACCAGGTTCCCATACTTCGGATACCACTCTTCCAGGAAGTACCACCGGTCCGCCGCGGGAATCTGCTTGATCGGCCGCTTCTCGCCCTTGATCCGCGGAACCCAAACCCGCCCGCCCTCGCCACGCGCACTTTCCGACATCAACCGCAGCTTGTCCTCGCCCGGAATGCAAGTCGGATGCACCTGGATAAACTCGCCGTTTGCGTAATAAGCGCCCTGCTGGAAGATTGCCGAATCGGCTGACCCGGTGCACACCACGGAGTTGGTGCTCTTGCCAAAAATCGCCCCATTGCCGCCGGTCGCCAGAATAATCGCGTCCGCCTCAAAGCTCCTCAGCTCCATAGTCCGCAGATCAAGCGCGGTAATCCCCCGCGCTACGCCCTTCGAGTCGAGCACCGCGGAAAGAAATTCCCAGCCCTCAAATTTCCTGACCTTGCCCTCCGACTCATGCCGCCGCACCTGCTCATCCAGCGCATACAGCAGTTGCTGCCCCGTCGTCGCGCCCGCAAAGGCCGTCCGGTTATAAAGCGTCCCACCAAACCGCCGAAAATCCAGCAGCCCCTCAGGAGTCCGATTGAACGGCACACCCATGCGATCCAGCAGGTCGATAATCCCCGGCGCCGCCTCGCACATCGCCTTCACCGGCGTCTGGTTCGCCAGAAAATCCCCGCCATAGATCGTGTCGTCGAAGTGCTTATCGGTAGTGTCGCCTTCGCCCTTCAGATTCTTCGCCGCGTTAATGCCGCCCTGCGCGCAAACCGAGTGCGACCGCTTCACCGGAACAATCGAAAACAGATCAACGGTCCCGCCCGCTTCAGCGATCTTGATCACCGCGGCCAGTCCCGCCAGTCCTCCGCCAATCACAATAATCTTTGGTGCCGCCATGAGATTTCCTATCTTCCTCGTGAGATCAAGTGAAGCAAGTTGTTTTGGAACGCGTCGTTAGTCATTAGCACTAAGCATGGAATGAGCGCCACCAACATGAATCCAAACGAAATCCTCGAGAACCGCCTCATCCAACTCTTCCCGAATAGAACTTCATGCATCCGGAATATCTCGCGATCTCTGTAGTGTTTTCCCAGTTCATACCCCGAGACGGCCTTGTCGCCGCGAATCACAGCCAGCCTGATCTTGGTGTTGAAAGCATGCCAGACAGCACCCAAGACAAAAACCGCTGGCAATAACCACAATTCGAGTTCGTTGGCGAAAACGGTAGTCATGTTATGCCATGAGTTCCAACTGAACGTAGTAGGTCGAATCTGTCGACGCAATCACTGGCAGGTGTGGTGCAATGAGCGACGAAACCGCCGGCTTCACATCCTCCCGCACATCCGGATACTTCCCCCCCACAAACGCCCAGATGCTCGCCAGTCCCATCACCACCAGCACCACACCAAACGCCGCGCAAACATACCCAAAGCGCTTCCGCGCCGTCACCCCCGGCGTAATCCCCCACTTCGCCGCAAACAGCCAGATCCCATAAGAGAAGTGCCAGCAAATCGCGATCATCGCAATCACATACACCGCCAGCATCCACGGATTCTGCAACTCCACCTGCACCTTGTGAAACGCAGCGTAAGGATTCTCAGGAAGCGAAATCCCTGAAAACCGCTGCCGATACACATGCTGCCCGATGTAGAGAATCGCGATCAGCCCCGTATACCGCTGCGCCACATACATCCAGTTCCCGGCCCACGGGTAATACACAACATTCGACTTGCCCCGCAGCCAGATCCAGACGCCGTAAAGCCCGTGGTACAGAATGGGCAGAAAAATGAACACCCACTCCAGCACCCGCACCATCGGCAGGCCGTTCAGAAACTTCACCTGCGCCCCATAGGCTATCGGCCCCTTGAGCGCCTCGAAGTTCGAAAGCAAATGCTCCAGCAGAAAAGCGCCGATAGGAATAATCCCCAGCAGCGAGTGAAGCTTGCGCAGAAGAAAGGTATATCCCTGGCCGGCGCGTAGAGGCGGTACGCCGCCTCTGACCGTGTGCGAGGCAGGCTGTTGTGCTGTGGCCATAACTGTATCGGCTCCTGAAACTTCTCGAAGAACACAAAACGCAAACGCTTTGTAACAGGGCACGACTTCAGTCGTGCCATCCGAAGTAAGGCCTTCTTGAATTCAGAAAACCCAAACGCTTTGTATCAGGGCATGACTTCAATCATGCCGGCAAAGACGTTCAAATCCATCCGGCTTCAGCCCCGCAGAATCTAATCCTTGGCGCCTTCATTCCCGGGCCGTATCAAATTGAGAGACTTGAAAACGTCTGTTGTTTCAGTTGCATTATTGGAGCCCAAGGATACGATCGTCAAATCGACCCGCACCCCGTTTTTGATCGCCCCGAACAGACGCTCCAATATTCAACCAAAAAGCATAGGCAACAGCGCCGCAATGGCCCGTCCCCGATGGCTGAGCGAAAGCTTCATCTCCAGGTCAATCTCCGCCATCGTCTTCGCCAGCGCGGGCAAATAGAACAGCGGATCGTACCCAAAGCCGCCCGTCCCCCGCGGCTCTTCCAGAATCACACCCTCCACCGACCCATCAGCCTGGTGCAGCGCCAATCCATCCCGAGCCGTCACCAGCACGCACCGGTAGCGACCTGTCCTCTGTCCCGCAGGTACTCCCGCCAGCCTCTGCAAAAGCACAATGTTGTTCCAAACGTCCGTGTTGTCTCCAGCCGCATCCGGCGAGTCAACCAGCCCAGCATCCGCCCCAAACCGCGCCGACCGTACCCCCGGCTCACCGTTCAGCGCATCCACTTCCAGCCCCGAGTCATCCGCCACCACCAACTGCCCCGGCGCAAACCGTGAATAGTAAACAGCCTTTAGCCTCGCGTTCGCCGCAAACGTATCGCCGTCCTCCTCCGGAGCCAAAATCCTCTCCAACCCCGGCAGCGGTTCAATCTTCACAGAGTGTGCCTGCGCCGCCGTGCGAAAATCGCGCAGCTTCCCCTGACTCGTCGTAGCCGCATAAAGCCGAACAACCATATCCCGAGTCTAATAGCCCAATTCGCCCGACCGACCTGCGTGGCAAGTTACATCTGCAATGAACCCCCATAAAGATACTGTCATCCCGAGCATCTTGACCCGCGCAACGCGAGTTACGGCCACCATGAACGCCAAAATCCCCCACCATGTTCATCCCCACCACACTGTCATCCCGACCGCAGCCGAGAAATCTGCGGCTGCTTTTCGGGCTTTCTTCATTCGCAGCGAAGTGCCTTTCAGCGGAGCCGAAAGACCGCCCTGAGCGTGGTCGAAGCGACTTGCATTTCGGGAAGCTCCAATCCGAGGAACCCTCCAAACTAAAGCTATTTCCGATTCACCCCACCTGCCCCCTTGATGAATCCGAGACGCAATCTCATGCTCCGTCCAATTCTCACTGAAACCCTTCCCCAACCGCCAAAAACCCTTTGACAACTGTCCCCGTCCGCCCTTACGTTTATCCGGTCGAGAAAATATTTCATTTGGGGATTTTTGTGCGCCTCGCAGAACCCCGAAAGGCTCCAAGTCATGAGCAAGAGCACCCTGTTCCGCCTCGCTTCAGCGACAGCCGTCCTCGCCCTCCTTCCCGCATTTCTCCCCGCCCAGCAGCCCGCCACCGCGCCCCCGAAGCCAAGCCTCGAAAAAGGCTTCCTCAATCCCCCTCCAAGCGCCCGCCCCCGCGTCTGGTGGCACTGGATGAACGGCAACATCAGCCAGCCGGGAATCAAGCTCGATCTCGAATGGATGCACCGCATCGGCATTGCCGGCTTTCAGAACTTCGACGCCGCCCTCGACACCCCCCAGGTCGTCGATCACCGCCTCGCCTACATGACCCCCGAATGGAAACAGGCCTTCAAGTACGCCACCACCCTCGCTGACCAGTTCGGCATGGAAGAAGCCATCGCCGGCTCCCCCGGCTGGAGCGAGTCCGGCGGTCCCTGGGTTCCACCCGCCGACGGCATGAAAAAGTACGTCTGGAGCGAGACCGCCGTCGAAGGCGGCAAACCCTTCACCGGCAAACTTCCTCACCCGCCCCAGGTCACCGGCCCCTTTCAAGGCCTCCGTGGCGGCGACGACCCGTCCAAGTCCTACTACGCTGACACCGTAGTCCTGGCCTATCGTCGCCCCACGGCCGACGTCGACCTCTCCGCCCTCCATCCCAAAATGACTGCCAGCGCCGGCTCCCCCGACTACACCCTCTTGTCCGACGGCGACCTCGCCAAAACTGCCAAACTCCCCGTGCCCGCCATCGGCGACTCGTCCTGGATTCAGTGGGAATTCACCGCTGCCCAGACCATTCGCGCCCTCACCTTCGTCGCCAGCGACCCTGACTGGACCGCCTCTTTTACCGGCGTAGGTGCCCCCGAGCGCACCCTCGCCTCCAGCGACGACGGCGTCACCTTCCACGAAGTCGCCAAGCTCACCGGCGGCAGCGCACCCGAGCACACCGTAGCCTTTCCTCCCATCACCGCCCGCTACTTCCGCGTCTTCTTCAAGCGCTTGCCTGCCCCGCCTTTGCCCGGCTGGGCTGTGGGATACAACACCGACGAACTGCGTGCCGCATTGGGAGTGGACAAGCGCCCCCCCGTCACCAACTACGAAATCGCTGAGCTTTCCCTCATCCCCGGCGCTCGCGTCAATCAATTCGAAGTCAAAGCCGCCTTCACTCCGGAAGAAGATCTCTACCAATTCGCATCGCCCGCCGTCGATCAGGTTTCAACCATCTCCAAGGCCCAAGTCATCGACCTCACCGACAAAATGCATCCCGACGGCTCTCTCGACTGGACGCCCCCACCCGGCAACTGGCAGGTCCTCCGCTTCGGCTACTCCCTCCAGGGCATCACCAACCATCCAGCCACCAAAGAAGCCACCGGCCTTGAAGTCGACAAAATGGATGGCAAGGCCGTCGCCCGCTACATGAACACCTACCTCGACAGCTATAAAGACACCGTCGGCCCGGACATGATGGGCAAGCGCGGCATCCGTTACATCATTAACGACAGTTGGGAAGCCGGCTCGCAAAACTGGACCCCCAACATGCTCGCCCAGTTCCGCCGCCTCCGCGGCTACGATCCCGTCCCCTGGATGCCCGTCCTCACCGGCCGCGTCGTCGAAAGCGCTGAAGCCAGCGACCAGTTCCTTTGGGATTTCCGCAAAACCATCGCCGACCTCATCGCCGACGAGCACTATGGAGTCCTCGAAGACGTGATTCACGCCCACAACATGGGCCACTACGGCGAATCCCACGAATCCGGCCGCGCCTATGTCGCCGACGGCATGGAAGTCAAAAAATTCAATGAAGTTCCCATGAGCGCCATGTGGACCCAGCGCCCCGGCGTCAACGAAGAGCGTTACGGCTACAACGCAGACGATCGCGAGTCAGCCTCCGTCGCCCATATCTACGGCCAAAACCTCGCCGCAGCCGAATCCATGACCGCCGCTGAAGCTCCCTGGGGCTGGTCCCCCGCCACCCTCAAACCCACCGCCGACAAGGAATTCCTAAACGGCATCAACCGCATCGTCGTGCATGAGTCCGCCCACCAGCCCCTCATCGGCAAAGCCCCCGGCCTTACCCTCGGACCCTTCGGCCAGTGGTTCAACCGCAACGAAACCTGGGCCGAGCAGGCTGGCCCCTGGATCGACTACCTCGCCCGCACCAGCTTCCTCCTCCAGCAAGGCCGCTTCGCCGCTGACCTCGTCTACTTCTACGGAGAAGACTCAAACCTCACCGCCATCTTCGAAAACAAGTCCCCCGACATTCCGCCCGGCTTCGGCTTCGACTACATCAACGCCGACGCCCTCATCCATGAACTCCGCGTCGAAGGCGGCCAGATTCACACCCCCGGCGGCATGAGTTACCGCGTCCTCGGCCTCGACCCCTACACCCGTCACATGTCGCTCCCCGTCCTCAAGGCAATTCACGACCTCGTCGATCAAGGCGCAACCCTGGCCGGCCCCAAGCCCCTCGACGATCCCAGCCTCGCCGACGACGCCGCCGAATTCAAGCAGCTCAACGACGAACTCTTCGGCGACGGCGCCGGGGTCCACAAACTCGGCAAGGGAACCGTCTACGCCGGCCAGCCCCTCAGCGATGTCTTCGCCGCCATCCACCTCCAGCCCGACTTCGACTTCACCAAACCCGAGCCCGACACCAACCTCGAATTCGTCCACCGCAAGCTGCCCGACGCCGACATCTACTTCATCGACAACCGCAGCGACCACGCCGAGCTGTTGGACGCCACCTTCCGCGTCACCGGCAAGGCCCCCGAACTCTGGCGCGCCGAGACCGCCGCCATCAAGCCCGCCACCTACAAAATCGACGACGGCCGCACCACCGTTCCCCTCTCCCTTGAACCCTGGGGCACCGCATTCGTAGTCTTCCGCCACGCCGCAACCGCCGCCTCCTACACCGCCCCCGCAGCCACGGAATCCCCGCTCGCCACCGTCCCCGGTCCTTGGAAAGTCGCCTTCCAGTCCGGTCGCGGCGCACCCCAATCCACCACCCTCGATCAGCTCGCCTCTTTGACCACCAACACCGATCCAGGCGTCAAATACTTCAGCGGCATCAGTACCTATACCCATTCCATCGACGCCCCCGCCGCCTGGTTCCAATCCGGCGCAAAAATCCTCATCGACCTCGGCAACGTCAAAGAACTGGCCCAGGTCGAAGTCAACGGCGAGCCCCTCGGAACCGTCTGGCACACCCCCTTCCGCGTCGACGCCACCACCGCCCTTCATCCCGGCGTCAATCAGCTCGTCATAAAAGTCACCAACCTCTGGCCCAACCGCATGATCGGCGACCTCCAACCCGGCGTCACCACCCCAATCACCTTCGCCGACGTCAAACCCTACAAAGCCAACTCCCCCCTAACCGACTCCGGCCTCTTAGGCCCCGTCCAAATCCTTCGGACCACGACCGCTCGGGCACCGCAAAAATAGGGTTTTGTGACCGAGTAAAATGTGGGTGCCCCATCCATCCGCAGCTCCATCGCGAATGGGTGGGAAATCACCAATCTCTACCGGCGTGTTTCTGACGAATTCTTACACCGGCAAGACATTCAACGAACAATCCCAGGAGCCCAATGTCAATCCTCGCCGGAATCGGATGGCACATGGTCGGCGCTGCCTCCGCCGCTTCCTTCTACGCCCCCATTGAAAAAGTAAAACGCTGGTCCTGGGAAACAACCTGGGCCATCGCCGGCTTCTTCTCCTGGATACTGCTCCCCATCGGCGTCAGCCTCATCCTGCTCCCCAGCTTTCCCGCGTTCTACGGCTCCATCGACCCCCAACTGCTCCTCAAAGTCGCCCTCTTCGGAGCCATGTGGGGCATCGGCAACGTCAGCTACGGCCTCACCATGCGCCACCTCGGCATGTCCATGGGCATCGGCGTCGCCATCGGTGTCACCCTGGTCGTCGGCACCCTCATGCCGCCCATCCTTGACGGCCAGGCCGCCACGCTCTTTTCAACCAGGGCAGGGCAGTTGACCCTCGCCGGAGTCCTCGTCGCCCTCATCGGCGTAGCCATCGTCTCCTACGCCGGCCACCAGAAAGAGCAGCAACTCAGCAGTGAAGTCCGCGAGTTCAACGTCAAGCTCGGACTCCTCCTCGCCGTCCTCTGCGGAATCTTCTCCTCCGGCATGGGCTTTGCCATTCACGCCGCCCAACCCATGGAAGCCGCCGCCCTCCACCTCGGCGTAAACCCCCTCTATGCCGCCCTCCCCAGCTACGTCATCATCATGGGCGGCGGAGCCGTCATCAATCTCAGCTACTGCTTCATTCGCCTCGCCGCCCTCAAGCGCCTATCCTTCCGCGCCGACCTGTCCCAGCCCAGCCCCACCCTCCTCCGCAACGGCCTTTTAGCCGCCACCGGCGGCGTCATGTGGTACCTCCAGTTCTTCTTCTACGCCTGGGGAGCAGCCAACGTCCCCCAACACCTCGCCTACGTCAACTGGATGCTCCACATGAGCATGTACGTCCTCTGCGGCGGCCTCGTCGGCCTCGCCCTCGGCGAGTGGAAAGGCGTTGGCGCCCGTCCCCTCCGCCTACTCTGGGCCGGAATCCTCGTAATCATCGCCGCCGCCAATCTAGTCGGCCTCGGCATGGCCTCCTAGCGGCCGCTCCGCTAGCTCGACACACTCGCCCCCAAAGGGCACTGTCATCCCGAGCGCAGCCGAGGGATCTGCGGCTGCTTTTAGGCATCTACCCCCCAAGAAACCTGGCATCCTGACTCACAAAGCAAGTTTTGCCCGCAAAGAACATTCGGCAAGGAAAAGCGCCCCGGAGGGGCCGCAGGATAATAGCCCAGGACAAAGCGAAGCGGCGTCCTGGGAAAATGCCCAAAATCACTCTCGCGCCCCGGAGGGGCGCTCTGAAATGGCTCTTATTCACAGCGAGCCTAAGCGTCCCCAAAACGTACTCCGGTTCGGGGGGAGATGAGTCAAAGGCACGGTATTCAATCCCTGTGTTCGCAGCCGTATCGCACTACTATGACCCTGGAAGAGGCCGAGCTGCAGGGCTGGCGTTCGCGCTAATGATCGGTGCAGGCAGAGCATTTTGGTCCCTGAGGCGGCATGTGTGGTTTTGGCTAACCGTCGCTGTCCTCATAACGCTTCATGAAATATTAGTCGTTGCCATTCCTTGGACCAATCGGAGCTTTTCAGGGCGGGAGCTCTGGCCCTTCTGCTTTGTCGATTTTTTGGCCATCTGGGGGATCATCAAGTTGGTCGAGAAAGTCATGACCAGGAGCGGCGAGGTCAGACTTACTGACTGAAAATCCACCAGCGCCGCTCTTAGCCACTCCAAACACAGAAATGCCGAGACCAAAGCCCCGGCATCACTGCTCGCTCCTAACTCCGCTAGCACCGCTAACTCCGCGAACTCCGCCTACTCCACCACCTGCTCTACCGGCAAATCCCGCGAGGAACCACCCACACTCACCGTCCGCTTCCCAGCCGCCGTCTCCCATGCCCCATCCTTGGTCGACCAGTATTGCATCTGCCGCGGCTCCACATGCAGCGTCACCGTCTTCGCCTCTCCCGCCTTCAGCGAAACCCGCTCAAACGCCACCAGCGCCCGAACAGGGAACTGAACCCCCGCCGGAACCTCGCTCGGAGCCCCCAGGTAAACCTGTGGCACCTCGTCCGAATCCGCACCCCCGGTATTCTTGATGCGCACCCTCACCTCAAGCCCGCCGTCCGCCTTCTTCTCGACTTCCAGGCCCGAATACTCAAACGTCGTATAGCTCAGCCCAAACCCAAACGGATACAGCGGCGCAATCTTTTCCTTATCAAACCACCGATAACCCACATTCACGCCTTCGCTGTAGGTGGTCTTCCCGTCCACGCCCTTCGTTGACCGCTCCGGATGCTTCGGATCGGTAGCGGCATACTGCGCCAGGCTCTTGCCCCAGGTCACCGGCAGCCGTCCCGCCGGGCTAGTCTTCCCCGCCAGCAGATTCGCCGTCGACCAACCGCCCTCATCCCCCGGCCACCACATCTCCAGCACCGCCTTCACCTTGTCCACCCACGGCAGAGCTACCGGCTGGCTGGTATTCAGCACCACAATCGTGTTGGGATTCACCGCCGCCACTTCCTCCACCAGCTTGTTCTGGTCGCCCGGCAACCCAAACACCGGCGTCAGCCTGGTCCACACAAACACCACCGCAACCTTGGCCTTCTTTGCCGCCTCAATCGCCGACTCGTGGTCCGCCTTCCGCTGCTCCGGCGTATACCAGTTCAGCCGCACCTGCACCGGCGAATTCGAGCTATCCTCGCTTGTGCTCACCTCAATCGCATGTGGCCCCGCAGTCAACTCCACCGCCCGCCGCACATTATCCAGCCCGTCCGTCGTCGGAACCACATTGTCCTGGTTCGCCTGCAAAATATCCCCGTGCACCCCGCCCTGGAAAGCCCCAGTTGCCATCAGCCGCTTCCCGTCCAGCCGGATGCTCGCGTTCGTCCCCATCGCCTGCAAATAGAGCCAATAACTCCCCGCATGAGGTGCAGTCAGCGTCCCTTTCCAAGCCACCTTCGAGTTCGCGGCCAGCGCATTTGCCCCGGTAAAGTTCAACTCCGCATCCGTCTGCTCTGCGCCCGCACCGGTCCTCACCAACCCAGGCTTCCCGTCATGGCTCAACGCGCTCGCCGGCACCGGACTCCCAGTCATATCGTCGTTCACGGCAAACTGAATATTCGCGTTCCCGGTAATCTTGCGCAAAGCCTGAATCGGCCCAACCTGCCGCTGTGGCAATCCCACCGACCGCTCGCCGTTGATCCCAATCGCGTCCACCTGTCCCGCCGTCGGCCCAATCAGCACCACTTGGTCCAGGTCACCGGCCTTCAGAGGCAGCGCCCCGCCCTCGTTCTTCAGCAGCACCGCCGACTCTTCCCCGGTCTTCTCAATGATCTTCGCGTTCGCCTCAATCGCCTGTGCCGTCACTTCATGCTTCGACTCACCATCCAGATACCCGAAGTGAACAATCTCATACAGCACCCGTCCCGCCGCACGAGTAATTGCGGCTTCATTCACCGTGCCGTCCTTCAGCGCAGCCGCCATCTTTTCCGGATTCAGCTTCACCCCGAAGTCCCCCATGCTGCCACGCTCCGGCGTAGGCTCTTCCGGAATGTGCCCGCCAAACATCGACATCATGTCATCCGCGCCTCCTCCCCCTCGTGCCGGCGGCGGCGGCGGAACAGGCTGCAAATCAAAGAACGACGGAATCGACCACGCAGCGCCCTTCGCCGGCTCGCCCGGCATCTCCATGTCCAGCCCCGCGTTGATAAAATCCACCGCGTGCACCGCGCCCCAATCTGAAGTCACAAACCCCTTGAACCCGATCTGGTCCCGCAAAATCGTCGTCAGCGAACTCTTGTTCCCGCACGCAAACGTCCCATTCAGCCGGTTATACGAACACATGATCGACGAAACATCCGCCTTCCGAATCGCCGCGTCAAACGGAGCCACATACACTTCGTGCAGCGTCTGGTCGTCGATGAACGTGCTCCCGCCGTTCGAGTCGTAACCCACAAAATGCTTGATCTGCGCCATCACGTGTTGGCTCTGGATGCCCTTCACCTCGGCCACGCCCATCTCCGCCGTCAAAAACGGGTCCTCGCCAAACGTGTTGTAGCCGCGCCCAAACTCAAGATCCCGATCCATATTCACAAACGGTTGCAGCGCCACATCGATTCCCAGCGCCCGCGCCTCCCGCCCAATCACCAGGCCGTTCTCTTCCGCGGTCTTTGTGCTGAACGTAGCCGCAACCCCCATCGTCGCCGTCTCCGCCTGCGAAGGGTGCCGCACCAGCACGCCCGGAGGCCCATCCGCAAACCGCATCCCCGGAATCCCCAGCCGAGGAATCCCCCCCAGGTACCCCGCCTGCCCCTGGTAAACCGCCGGGGCCTCCTGCGTCCCGTGGATCAGCGTAAGCTTCTCCTCCAGCGTCATCTGGCTGAGCAGTTTGTCTACGCGTGCGTCGCCTGTAACCACCGGCGCCTGTTGAGCCGCTGCAAGCGATGCACACACCAGCAACGCAGCTCCACCTGCCAGCCAACCTCTTCCGTTGGCGCAATTTGCCTTCCCTGCAAGAACCTTCATGCGGATCACTCCTACCATTCCTGTGGACGGTCCAGGCCGCGCGCAAGACCCAAACAAACGGCCCGACCCCCGCTTCACGATCCAGTCCAAAAGAAACAGACAATTTCAACGCCATGAAGTCTACCCCATCAGTCCAATGGTTGTATGCACACCCCCGCACGCCAGTCCACATGAACGCCAATTTTGACCAGCACGTTCATTACCACCACACTGTCATCCCGACCGAAGTGGAGGGATCTGCGGTTGCCTTTCGGGTTTTCTTCCTTAGGACCGAAGCGCTTTTCAGCGGGGAAAAAACCTGCCTGAACAAAGTCGAAAGGGAGCTGCATCACCCACCGGCAAAAAACATTCCCAAAGCCTCAATGCTATTCACCCCGAAACGCGCACAATCCCCCTCTGCCCACCCTCTGCCCACACCAATCCAGCAGTCCAGAACGGGGAAAAAGCCAGTCTCAAGCTGCCACATAGCCCCCACACCCCCTCCGTGTTTCGCTCCACCCCAATGAAAACAAGAGCGTTACGGGCAAAAACCCCCCTCTGCCCCATCGAAACAAAGGAGTTACACACGCCCCGCCTCATGCTATAGTTTCGATACTGGATGGGGTATTCTCGTCTATTTAAACGCTATCCGGTCCATCCCAACGAGTGTGGTGTCCATTTGCGGTCCAATCGAGTTTGGCTCAATCCATTCAGCCTTTGCCGCCCCGCAACTCCCAGAGCCGGCATCGTACAGTACGCCCTGCTCCCAACCCTGGTCGCAGTCTGCCTACTCGCTTCCCAGTCCGCCCTCTCCCAGGAAGCCTCGGTCCCTGAGACTGCCGCCCCGACCGC